>ENA-OZAP01000129-OZAP01000129.1-human-gut-metagenome-genome-assembly--contig:-NODE-129-length-17345-cov-5.543262_pt1 | contig 17345 bp, 16 predicted proteins | sample MGYA00244208_ERZ653500 | MGnify/ENA primary metagenome ERZ653500 (study PRJEB26926, sample SAMN06165027) | human gut metagenome | biome: ENVO:00009003; feature: ENVO:2100002; material: ENVO:00002003...
AGCGTCAGATGTGTATAAGAGACAGGGTGAAAAAACATTTCGACCTGGCGGGTGTTCGCGCGCCGGTACAGACTTATCAGGTGCTGCCAGCTCCGGGCGCGGCCCCGGCTGAACCGTTGCCGCCGGGGGAGCCAACGCTTTAACGCTGGCGATTGACAAAACGGCGGCGCTGCTCGTCGTTCATAAAGGTCCAGGCTATAAAGCGGCTCTGCTTTTGCCCCTGGGCCATCTCTTTTTTTACCACCTTCACCGCACCTACGTCCGTCAAAGCACGATACAACGGCGGTAAGTTTTCACCACGAGATACCAGCGAGGTAAACCACATCACCTGCTTCGCGAAGCCTTTGCTCTCTTCAATCATCTTTTTAATAAAGGCGACTTCACCGCCTTCACACCACAACTCCTGTTGCTGACCACCAAAGTTCAGTGCATCGTCTTTGTTCAGCCCCAGGTTACGGCGTTTACGTTCACTACCTGCCCGTGCCGCAGTGGCGGAATTGTGGAATGGCGGGTTACACAAGGTCGCATCGTATTGCTCGTTTTTATGGATGATGCCGTTAAAAATCGCCCCACTCTCTTTTTGCCGACGCAGACGAATGGCGCGGTTAAGCCCCGGATTAGCACTGATGATTGCCTGCGCACTGCTTAACGCCTAGCTGCTGGTTTCACTACCGGTAAAACGCCAGCCATATTCATGTACGCCAATCAGCGGATAAATACAGTTCGCACCAACGCCGATATCCAGAATGCTGGCATTAGCTGGAATTGTTCCGCTTGCTTCGGCCAGTAAATCGGCAAGGTGATGAATATAATCCGCCCGGCCCGGTACTGGTGGGCAGAGAAAACCGTCCGGGATATCCCAGTTCGCTACGGCGTAAAAATGGGCCAGCAACGCCTTATTGAGCGCCTTCACCGCCAGCGGATTGGCAAAGTCTACGCTTTGCTCCCCGGCGGGTGTAAGCGTGAGGAATTGCCTGAGTTCAGGATTGACCTGACAAAGCGTGGCGAGATCGTAGCGGCTGTGATGACGGTTGCGCGGATGCAACCCCGGTTTCTGGGCGGACATAGCATTCTCCTTTAAGCAGCGGCGTAAGATACCCGCATAACGCGACAGGGTAAATATCTGGCTGCGTTTATCATTTCTAAAAACCTTCACATGGCTATGGTTTATGGCAATTCACCATAAAAATCATCATCATGCATGTCATTGATTTGTCTTATTTTGTAAAAATATATCGTTCAAAAAATAAGCACATCTCTGTCAATTTTTTACGTCATTTTCATCGCGCAGGCGACCTACACTTATCTGGCACTACCCGTTGTATTTATGAGGATGTCATTATGAAAAAGTGCCTCACACTACTGATTGCCACCGTCCTGAGCGGAATCTCTCTCACGGCTTATGCCGCGCAACCGATGAGTAACCTGGACAGAGGTCAACTACGGCCCGCCGGTACCGTTTCGGCAACTGGCGCATCAAACCTAAGCGATCTGGAGGATAAACTGGCAGAAAAAGCGCGCGAACAAGGCGCGAAAGGTTATGTCATTAATTCCGCAGGCGGAAATGACCAGATGTTCGGTACTGCAATCATCTACAAATAACCCCACCAACGTAACTGCATTCGTCTCTGGATGCAGTTTTCGTCCGATTTGTAAGCAAAAAACATCAAATATGAACGCAATGTAAATAAATGTATTTCTTTTTCGCGCAATGGGTGATAGAAAATCGCGCCAAGTGATAATGCTTATCAAAATTATTATCACTTGCACGTACGCTATCACGGGATTAACAGTGGCATCGCATCCGCAGAGATGCTTTCTCGTGACAGTGAAAATTTCACCATATAAGAAAAAGTCACCTGCAAAATGGAAAACAATCGCAATTTCCCTGCCAGACAATTTCATTCGCTCACGTTCTTTGCCGGCCTTTGTATTGGTATTACGCCTGTGGCACAGGCACTCGCTGCCGAAGGGCAAGCTAACGCGGATGACACGCTGGTTGTCGAAGCATCAACGCCTTCGCTTTATGCGCCACAACAATCTGCCGATCCGAAATTCTCGCGTCCGGTAGCGGATACTACCCGCACGATGACGGTGATTTCTGAACAAGTGATTAAAGATCAGGGTGCAACCAACCTTACCGACGCGCTCAAAAACGTCCCCGGCGTGGGTGCGTTTTTTGCGGGTGAGAACGGTAACTCCACCACTGGCGACGCCATTTATATGCGCGGTGCCGATACCTCTAACAGTATTTATATCGATGGCATTCGCGATATCGGCAGCGTCTCGCGCGACACCTTCAATACCGAGCAGGTCGAAGTAATTAAAGGGCCGTCCGGCACCGACTACGGGCGCAGCGCACCGACAGGCTCGATCAATATGATCAGCAAACAGCCGCGCAATGATTCCGGCATTGACGCCTCCGCCAGTATTGGCAGCGCCTGGTTCCGCCGCGGCACGCTGGACGTCAATCAGGTCATTGGTGATACCACTGCGGTGCGCCTGAATGTAATGGGCGAAAAAACGCACGATGCCGGACGCGACAAAGTCAAAAATGAGCGTTACGGCGTCGCCCCTTCTGTCGCTTTTGGCCTTGGTACAGCGAATCGTTTGTATCTTAATTATCTGCATGTCACCCAGCACAACACGCCAGACGGCGGCATTCCGACCATCGGTTTACCGGGTTATTCTGCCCCATCTGCGGGAACAGCAGCCCTGAATCATTCCGGAAAAGTTGATACTCATAACTTTTACGGCACAGATTCCGATTACGACGATTCGACCACCGACACCGCTACCATGCGTTTTGAGCACGACATCAACGATAACACCACCATTCGCAACACTACGCGTTGGTCGCGCGTAAAGCAGGATTACCTGATGACGGCGATTATGGGTGGAGCGTCGAATATTACCCAGCCCACCAGCGATGTGAATAGCTGGACGTGGTCACGCACGGCGAATACCAAAGATGTGAGTAACAAAATTCTCACCAACCAGACCAACCTGACCTCGACGTTCTATACCGGCGCTATCGGTCATGATCTCAGTACCGGCGTGGAATTTACCCGCGAAACACAGACTAACTATGGCGTTAATCCGGTGACGTTACCGGCGGTAAATATTTATCATCCTGACAGCAGCATTCATCCCGGCGGCCTGACGCGCAACGGCGCAAACGCCAATGGTCAGACGGATACCTTCGCAATTTATGCCTTCGATACGCTGCAAATCACCCGTGATTTTGAGCTGAACGGCGGGATCCGTCTGGATAATTATCATACTGAATATGACAGTGCTACCGCCTGCGGCGGCAGCGGGCGCGGTGCCATCACCTGCCCTGCTGGCGTGGCAAAAGGTTCTCCGGTCACCACCGTCGACACCGCCAAGTCGGGCAATCTGGTGAACTGGAAAGCCGGGGCGCTGTATCACCTGACGGAAAACGGCAATGTCTATATTAACTATGCCGTTTCCCAGCAGCCGCCGGGCGGCAACAACTTCGCCCTTGCGCAGTCTGGCAGCGGTAACAGTGCCAACCGCACCGATTTTAAACCACAAAAAGCCAACACCAGCGAGATTGGCACCAAATGGCAGGTTCTGGATAAACGCCTGCTACTTACCGCCGCGCTGTTCCGTACTGATATTGAAAATGAAGTTGAGCAAAATGATGACGGGACTTATTCGCAATATGGTAAGAAACGTGTCGAAGGCTACGAGATATCCGTGGCCGGGAATATCACCCCCGCATGGCAGATGATTGGCGGCTATACCCAGCAAAAAGCAACTATCAAAAACGGCAAAGATGTTGCCCAGGATGGTTCCTCATCGCTGCCGTATACCCCGGAACACGCCTTCACCTTATGGAGCCAGTATCAGGCAACCGATGATATTTCTGTTGGTGCGGGCGCACGGTATATCGGCAGTATGCATAAAGGTTCAGACGGCGCGGTGGGGACGCCAGCATTTACCGAAGGTTATTGGGTCGCCGACGCCAAACTGGGGTATCGGGTTAATCGCAATCTCGACTTCCAGCTAAACGTCTACAACCTGTTTGATACCGATTACGTCGCCTCAATCAATAAGAGCGGCTACCGTTATCACCCGGGCGAGCCAAGAACCTTCTTGCTCACAGCTAATATGCATTTCTGATTCAGATGTGGGGCGCAAGGCTCACTAATGTTGATGGCGAGAGCAGGACTGCCTGATGCGCTGCGCTTATCAGGCCTACAAGGTTGTGCAATACACTGAATTCACATCATTTGGTAGGCCGGATAAGGCGTTCACGCCGCATCCGGCACCTGAGCACCATTGCCTGCTGTTAAAAATCGGTGTGGGGCGCAGGCCCCACTTTTTGGAGAACTTGTATGATGTACCACATTCCCGGCGTGTTATCGCCACAGGACGTCGCCCGTTTTCGCGAACACCTGGAACAAGCCGAATGGGTGGATGGGCGCGTCACCACCGGCGCACAAGGTGCGCAAGTTAAGAACAATCAACAAGTAGACACCCGCAGCGCCCTGTACGCCGCCCTGCAAAATGAGGTGCTGAACGCGGTTAACCAACATGCTTTGTTCTTTGCCGCGGCCTTGCCGCGTACCCTTTCCACGCCGCTGTTTAATCGCTATCAGAACAATGAAACCTATGGTTTTCATGTGGATGGCGCAGTACGCAGCCATCCACAAAACGGCTGGATGCGCACTGACCTTTCTGCCACGCTGTTTTTAAGCGATCCAGAAAGCTACGACGGCGGCGAACTGGTCGTTAATGACACCTTCGGGCAACATCGGGTAAAACTCCCGGCAGGCGATCTGGTGTTGTATCCCTCCAGCAGCCTGCATTGCGTGACACCCGTAACCCGCGGCGTGCGAGTGGCATCATTTATGTGGATCCAGTCGATGATCCGCGATGATAAAAAGCGCGCCATGCTGTTTGAACTGGACAACAATATTCAGTCGCTGAAAAGCCACTACGGCGAAAGTGAAGAGATCCTGTCGCTGCTCAATCTTTATCATAATCTGCTGCGGGAATGGTCGGAGATCTGACGCTTGAACTGCCCGAGTTCGTCCCTATATTAGCTACACTTAACTGTACAAGCATTGATATGGGGAGGACGATATGGCATCCGGTTGGGCTAATGATGACGCCGTCAACGAACAGATCAACAGTACAATTGAAGATGCGATTGCCCGCGCTCGGGGTGAAATTCCGCGTGGCGAAAGCCTGTATGAATGTGAAGAGTGCGGTGCCCCTATCCCGCAGGCCCGTCGGGAAGCCATTCCTGGCGTGCGCTTATGCATTCATTGCCAACAGGAGAAAGATTTACAAAAACCAGCTTATACAGGATATAATCGCAGAGGTTCGAAAGACAGCCAGTTACGTTAACTGCAACTGACGGGATGTTTAGTGAGTGTAATTTGTATTTTGCGTGGCATTCCGTGCCTTTAACGCTGCCGTGAGCACCACGCGGTACAAAACGGATTCATAAATACAACAAATAAATGGTTTATCAGTATGTTAGATATCAATCAATTTATTTGAACAAGGCGGTCAATTCTCTTCGATTTTATCTCTCGTAAAAAAACGTGATACTCATCACATCGACGAAACAACGTCACTTATACAAAAATCACCTGCGAGAGATTAATTATGAAAACTATCAATACTGTTGTTGCTGCTATGGCTCTTTCAACTCTGTCATTTGGTGTGTTCGCGGCGGAACCGGTAACGGCATCCCAGGCACAGAACATGAATAAAATCGGCGTGGTTTCTGCCGATGGCGCATCCACCCTCGATGCCCTGGAAGCGAAACTGGCTGAGAAAGCCGCGGCGGCCGGTGCCAGTGGATACAGCATCACTTCTGCCACCAACAACAATAAATTAAGCGGTACTGCGGTAATTTATAAGTAATTCGTAGGACGGATAAGGCGTTTACGCCGCATCCGGCAACAGATGCCTGATGCGACGCTACCGCGTCTTATCAGACCTACAAAATCCGAACCGTTGGCTGGATCAGGCGTTTACGCTACGTTCAGCACAAGTATTTCCCTGTCTGTTTGCCGACAGACGCATATGCTCTAACCCTCATTGATCCTATGTTACCCTTGTTTGCCCGTCCGCCACTGGACGGGCTTTTTTTAGCTGGCTAACTGCTGACAGAAAGCCTGCAACGTCTCTTCCGGCATACCAATCTGCCGCGCTGCATCACAAATGGCCTGCCAGCTTCCCGCATCCAGTGGAATCCCCTGCTCCTGCCGTTCGCGACGCGTGTTCACTTCCCACTCGCCCGGTAGCAAAATCGGTTTATCTTCATCATGCGGCGAGGCTTTCACCCACTCGGCAAAGGCTTCGGTCTGTGCACTACAATCCGGCGCGCCGAACAGTTCCGGGTTGATAATGATAGTAGTCATGCAGTTAAGAATGGCATCAGGACTGGTTTGTAACGTTTCCTGATGCGTCGTTTTACCGCCAGAAAGCGCCCCGCCAAGAATTTCACACATCGCTGCAAGGGCGTAGCCTTTATGTTCGGCAAAGGTCAACAGCGAACCCAACGGCGACTCCTGCATTACCGCCGGATTTGTCGTCGGCACGCCGTTAACGTCAATCAGGCAACCTGGCGGCACGGGGACGCCTTTATGCCAGGCGACGCGGGTTTTGCCAAATGCAATGGCGCTGGTGGCGTAATCGAGCAACAGCGGGAAATTATCTTTACGAGGGAAAACCACACAGAACGGATTGGTGCCAAAGCGGCTGTCGCGACCGTGGAACGGCGCGACCATTGGAATACCGACCACGCTAACAAAGTGGATAGAGACAAACCCCGCCGCCGCGCACTGTTCTGCCCAGTAACCGATACGACCGATATGATGCGAGTTATGTAGCGCCACGGCGGCAATGCCGTGCTGACGCGCTTTCTCAATCCCCAGCGCCATCGCTTCGTGTGCCGCGACCTGACCAAATGCGCGATCGCCATCGAGCGTGACCGCCGCCCCCGCTTCTTTAACGACTTTGGCATGATGGTTAATTTGCAGATGCCCCTGACTCCAGGAGCGCACATAGCTTGGGATCATGCCAATACCATGTGAATCATGCCCTGCCAGGTTTGCCGCGATTAAATGATCGGCGACTAATTTCGCTTCTTGTTCCTCACTACCCATCTGACGAAATACAGCCTGAATAAAACTGTGCAGCGTCTGAGCATCAAAGCGATGACCACTTACCATGGTTAACTCCTGTTTATGTTATGTGTTTGTTGTTTTTTTATGCTGCACGCCGGGCGCGGGAAGGTCAATAAAGATGCAGGAATTTCATATTGCGGTGGGGTAAAAGCCGGATGACATGGCTCATCCGGCTGAGATAAAAATTAAAATGCCTGATTAACGCGCGCCAGGCCGTCGCTGATAGTTGCCGCTTCACCCGTAGCCATCAGGCAGCAAGCCATCTGGATTTTCAGCGATTCGGGAATCGGTTCGCTGCCAGCAAGGCAACGCTCAATCCACTGCGCCGTGGTTTCCGGATCTTTTGCTTGTGGCAGTAACTCGCTACCAGCAGTGTCCTGTTTTTCATACAGTACCCGCATCCCTTCACGGTCAATGAGATTGATCTGCGGGCAGCGCTGCGGATTAGCATACACTTCACCTTCAGTACCATGCATTAGTAGCGCCCGCCCGCCGATATCACTAAAGAACTTCGCGACGCGTCCAATGTATTCCGGATGCGAAACGCTGGAAAGACGCAGTGCCTCACCTTCGGCAAATGGCGTCGCCAGTTTCGCCAGGGTATGTGCACTGTTACGCACGCCCATCCGCCAGCGCATCGCCAGTTGTTTTTCCAGCGGCGGGCAAAACGCGCCGACAGGCATAAACACCGGTTGATGTTCGTCGAGCTTCGCCTGCGCCTGCCCGCCGTGCAACGTTGGCGTAATACCCATCAGTTCGAAAATGGTTTCTGTCAGCACGCGGGTTGGATCTTCGCTAACCCCGTGAACCACCACGGGAAAACCGAGTTTGTGCAGGAGAATCGCCAACAACGGCGTCAGGTTGGCCTGTTTACGCGCGCCGTTGTAACTGGGGATGACAATCGGCATCGGCTTGCCTGCAGGCGGCGTCAGCTTGATGGTGTGATTTTGCATGGCTTCGTAAAAGCCGAGCATCTCTGCTTCCCCTTCCCCTTTGATACGTAGCGCAATCAATACGCCGCCCAACTCAAGGTCAGGGACTTCACTATTGAGCATATGGGCATACAGACCGCGCGCAGTATCCCGGTCTAAATCGCGCGCGTGGTTTTTCCCGCGCCCGATCTCTTTAATGATTTTGCGATAGTCCATTTACGACTCCTTACCTGACTCACATCATTAACGCCGCCGACGGCGTGGGGATTTCGTTTTTTCTTTCTTTTTAACTATACCTTCAGGGACTTCCGGTTGCTCTATCGGAAATACCGGTAATGCATCCAGTAGTCGCTTGCCATAATTTTTTGTCAGCAAGCGTTTGTCGTAGATAACCACTTCCCCCCAGCAACCGTGGCTTCGAATCAGTCGCCCAACCTGCTGAATCAGGTTAAACGAAGCGCTCGGCAGGCTTTGCACCTCAAACGGATAGCGGTTGAGGCTTTTCAGCCATTCACCTTCGGTGATCACCACCGGGCTGTCGATGGGCGGAAAAGCGATCTTGTGGATATGCACCTGGCTGAGCAGATCGCCTTTCAGATCAAGACCTTCGGCAAAGGACTGTAAGCCCACCAGCACGCTACGCTCACCGTTGGCAACGCGTTTGCGGTGCAGTTCAACTAAGCGATAACGTGGCTGATCGCCCTGCACCAGCAACATCAGGCGTAAATCCGTCACATAGTCGAGAAAGCGCTGCATCGCACGCCCGCTGGCAAACAGCACCAACATACCGAGATGTTTTTTGCTCTCCACCTGCTCACGGAAAAAGGCCGCCATTTCAGCAATGTGCTGCTCTTCGTTGTCGATGGAAGGCTCAACGCGCATCCGGGGAATAACAATTTTGCCCTGTTCACAGTGGTTAAAGGGGGAATCCAGTGCCACAAAACGGTCGCCCGCTTTCTCTTTCAGCCCACTCATCTCCTGCAAACGCGAAAAACTGTTCAGCGAACGCAAGGTTGCGGAGGTAACAATAATGTGCGGAATACTGCGCCACAGCAGCCTTTCCAGTTGGTCGCTAACACGAATACCCACACAGTGAAACCACAGATGTAGCTGCCCTTCGCGCTCTTCCCGCGTCGCCCATTTGGTCACCGGCGCACCGGAAGATTGCGCCAGAGACGCCAGCCGCCAGAGTTTGCTTTGCGCCTCGAACATCCCCAACGCGCGGTTCATCTGCAAAATCAACCGATGCAGGCGTACAATGTCATGGCTGCCGGTTTTCTCACTTAAATCGTTAAGAAATAACTCCGCCAGACCACGCAGCATCTCGGTGAGTTTTGCCAGCCGCTGGCAGATCTCCAGCACTTCATCAGGCAGTTCGCCCATCGCAAAACGGTGCTCTGCCTCCTGCCCGGCAGGCATGTAGAGATTGAGAATGTTGTTTAACGAGGCGATAAGCTCATACAGCTCTTCACAATGCGCATTCAAACGTTCAGGGATCGCCAGCGGTGGGATGGTCTTCGGGCGAAACTGCTCCATGCAGGTGGCGACCAGTTTGGTGAACAGGTCCAGTTGGAGCCGGTACCAGGGCGCAGTGATTTCGGCGCTCATCTCCAGCGCATCCCGCGCCACATCCGGCAGGTGATGACCTTCGTCCAGCACCAGCAGTAAATTTTTCGGGTCAGGCAATACCGCTTCGCTTTCCATCGCCGCCATCACCAGCGCATGGTTTGCCACCACCACTTCCGCTTCCTGAATTTCCCGACGAGCGACAAAAAACGGGCATTCGCGATAGTAGTAACAGTTGCGGTTGAGGCAGCTGGCTTTGTCGGTACTCAAACGACGCCAGAGATCATCATCTATAGCGATATCAGTATGATCGCGCAGGCCATCCCATTTATAAGTGTCGAGATCGCCCTTCAGCTTCGCACAACGTTTTTGCTCTTCCTGATTGTTCGGCGTCAGTTCGTCGTCAAGAAACGCCAGCAGATCCTGTTGCGTGGGCTCAGTGCTGGCGAGCGCTGTCAGATTACGCGGGCAAACGTAGCGCCCACGCCCAAAAGCGGCAGTGAATTTAAGATCGGGAATGATCTTTTTCAGCAGCGGTAAATCTTTGCTGTAGATCTGATCCTGCAATGCCACGTTGGCGGTACTTACCACCAGCGTTTTTTGCTCTTCGCGGGCAATGGCGATGCCGGGGATCAAATAGGAGAGCGTTTTCCCAACGCCGGTAGGGGCTTCAATCGCCAGATGCCGCCCTTCTTCTCCGGCCAGCGTTTTGGCGACGTCCGCAATCATCTGCCGCTGCGGCGCACGGGGAATAAAGTCGGGGATCTGTTCCTGAAGCGCCTTATACCAGGCGGCAATTTGCGCTTTAAGCGCGGCGGTTAATGCCATGAGAAAACCTGAAATACTGTATAAACAGCCAATATTGTGGCATTTTTCGGTTTTCAGGGGTAATGGTTTTTCTGTTTCTGGAAAGCGGCTCGCAATAACCAGCAGGATGATGCGTAAAGCGCTTCGCGCTAAATTCGAACAACATGCAGAACTGCGTACACTCTTGCTGGCAACCGCGTCCGCAAAACTGGTTGAGCATACGCAAAATGATGCTTACTGGGGAGATGGCGGTAATGGTCAGGGCAAGAATCGCCTGGGGTACCTTTTAATGGCGTTGCGCGGACAATTGGCTGCGGAGAAGTAACGCATCGGGTGGCTTGTGGGCGTTAAAACAGAGAAATCTTTTTGCCGCGCTCGCAAATGGCTGACAAGTGCTTGTTGTGAAATGCCGGATGCGGCGCGAGCGCCTTATCCGGCCTACAAAAACATGCACATTCAATATATTGCAGAGTTCACGTAGGCCTGATAAGCGTAGCGCATCAGGCAGTTTTGTGTTTGTCATCAGTCTCATGCCGGGCATAGCCCGGCATAAAAGATTACTGCGCAGCGGCAGGTTTACGCGGACGGCGGCGACGTTGTTGTTCGCCTGCCGGTTTGGCATCGCCGAGACGACGAGACGGTTTTTCTGCGGGCTTCGCGTTACCAGACTTCGCACCACTTTCCGCACGGCGTGGTTGCTGTTGACCGCGACCACCGCCCTGTCCACGACCGCCGCCACGTTGCTGGCGACCGTTCTGGATCGGTTCGGCTTTGATTGACGGGTCCGGCTCATACCCCGGAATCGCAATGCGCGGGATCTCTTTTTTCAGCAGTTTTTCGATATCACGCAGCAGTTTGTGTTCATCAACACACACCAGCGACAATGCTTCGCCAGTTGCCGCCGCACGGCCAGTACGCCCGATACGGTGAACATAATCTTCCGGTACGTTTGGTAACTCATAGTTGACGACGTGCGGCAACTCTTCGATATCCAGGCCGCGCGCAGCGATGTCAGTTGCCACCAGTACACGAATATCGCCCGATTTAAAATCGGCCAGCGCACGAGTACGCGCACCTTGCGATTTATTACCGTGGATCGCCGCACTACGGATGCCATCTTTATTAAGCTGTTCAGCCAGATGGTTAGCGCCATGTTTGGTACGGGTAAACACCAGCACCTGCTGCCAGTTCCCTTTCCCAATCATATGCGACAGCAATTCGCGTTTGCGTTTCTTATCGACAAAGTGAACGTGCTGGGTCACCTGATCAGACGCAGTATTGCGGCGTGCCACTTCGATTTCCAGCGGGTTGTGCAACAGTTTTTCCGCCAGGGCTTTAATATCGTCAGAGAAGGTCGCGGAGAACAACAGGTTCTGGCGCTTCGCTGGCAGTTTTGTTAACACGCGACGGATATCGTGGATAAAGCCCATGTCGAGCATGCGGTCAGCTTCATCAAGGACGAGGATTTCAACCTGATCCAGCTTCACTGCATTTTGATGTTCCAGGTCCAGCAGACGTCCCGGCGTTGCCACCAGCACATCAACGCCGCCGCGCAACTTCATCATTTGTGGGTTAATGCTGACACCGCCAAACACCACCAGCGAACGAATGTTCAGATATTTGCTGTAATCACGGACGTTTTCGCCAATCTGCGCCGCCAGTTCACGGGTCGGGGTAAGAATGAGCGCGCGTACCGGACGACGCCCTTTGGCGTGCGGCTGGCGAGTGATCAGGTGTTGCAACAACGGCAGCGTAAAGCCCGCTGTTTTGCCGGTACCGGTCTGGGCGCTGGCCATCAGGTCGCGGCCTTCCAGCACCGCAGGGATCGCCTGCTGCTGAATAGGGGTGGGTTCACGGTAACCCTGCTCGGCAACGGCGCGCAGGATATCAGGGCTTAAACCCAAAGAATCGAAAGACATAACTACTCCGAACCGCCCCGACCGTTACCGGTGTAGTTTTCAGGGAGATACTGAAAAGGAAAATGACAAAAACCACAATGTCATGAGGGAGCGGAGTGTAGCAGTTTTTGTGACGCAGCGCATAAATTATCCCTGTGACTGGCGTAGCTAAAATTCTTAGCCATACTGGACAACTCCCCTATGGAGTCATAATCTTAATCAATCATTTGATTAAGAATGGACTGTGCGATGAATAATCCTGCCATGACAATCAAGGGTGAACAGGCGAAAAAACAGCTGATTGCTGCGGCACTGGCACAGTTTGGTGAATATGGAATGAACGCCACCACCCGCGAGATAGCCGCCCAGGCCGGGCAGAATATCGCTGCCATCACCTACTACTTCGGTTCGAAAGAAGATTTGTATCTCGCCTGCGCCCAGTGGATTGCCGATTTTATTGGCGAGCAGTTCCGTCCGCACGCTGAAGAAGCCGAACGCTTGTTCGCACAACCACAGCCGGATCGGGCTGCCATCCGCGAACTGATCCTTCGCGCCTGCAAGAACATGATTAAGCTGCTCACCCAGGATGACACCGTCAACCTCAGCAAATTTATCTCCCGTGAGCAGCTCTCTCCCACGGCAGCCTATCACCTGGTGCACGAACAGGTAATTAGTCCGCTACACAGCCACCTTACACGCCTGATTGCCGCCTGGACCGGCTGCGACGCCAATGACACCCGCATGATCCTTCATACCCATGCGTTGATTGGTGAGATTCTGGCATTTCGTCTTGGCAAAGAAACCATTTTGTTACGTACCGGCTGGACCGCGTTCGATGAAGAAAAGACCGAACTGATTAACCAGACGGTGACCTGTCATATTGACCTGATTTTGCAAGGATTATCGCAAAGGAGTTTGTAGTGATGAAAAAACCTGTCGTGATCGGACTGGCGGTAGTAGTACTTGCCGCCGTGGTTGCCGGAGGCTACTGGTGGTATCAAAGCCGCCAGGATAACGGCCTGACGCTGTATGGCAACGTGGATATTCGTACGGTGAATCTTAGTTTCCGTGTTGGGGGGCGCGTTGAGTCGCTGGCGGTGGACGAAGGTGATGCGATCAAAGCGGGCCAGGTGCTGGGCGAACTGGATCACAAGCCGTATGAGATTGCCCTGATGCAGGCGAAAGCGGGCGTTTCGGTGGCTCAGGCGCAGTATGACCTGATGCTTGCCGGGTATCGCGACGAAGAAATCGCTCAGGCCGCCGCAGCGGTGAAACAGGCGCAAGCTGCCTATGACTATGCGCAGAACTTCTATAACCGCCAGCAAGGACTGTGGAAAAGCCGCACCATTTCGGCAAATGATCTGGAAAATGCCCGCTCCTCGCGCGACCAGGCGCAGGCCACGCTGAAATCAGCGCAGGATAAATTGCGTCAGTACCGTTCCGGTAACCGCGAACAGGACATCGCCCAGGCGAAAGCCAGCCTCGAACAAGCGCAGGCGCAACTGGCGCAGGCGGAGCTGAATTTGCAGGATTCGACGCTGGTCGCTCCGTCTGATGGCACGCTGTTAACGCGCGCGGTAGAGCCAGGCACGGTGCTTAATGAAGGTGGCACGGTATTTACCGTCTCGCTGACGCGTCCGGTGTGGGTACGCGCCTATGTTGATGAACGTAATCTTGACCAGGCCCAGCCGGGGCGCAAAGTGCTGCTTTATACCGATGGTCGTCCGAACAAACCGTATCACGGGCAGATTGGTTTCGTTTCGCCGACTGCTGAATTTACCCCGAAAACCGTCGAAACACCGGATCTGCGTACCGACCTCGTCTATCGCCTGCGTATTGTGGTGACCGACGCCGATGATGCGTTACGCCAGGGAATGCCGGTAACGGTGCAATTCGGTGACGAGGCAGGACATGAATGATGCCGTTATCACGCTGAACGGCCTGGAAAAACGCTTTCCGGGCATGGACAAGCCCGCCGTCGCACCGCTCGACTGCACCATTCACGCCGGTTATGTGACGGGGCTGGTTGGGCCGGACGGTGCGGGCAAAACCACGCTGATGCGGATGCTGGCGGGATTACTGAAACCCGACAGCGGCAGTGCCACGGTGATTGGCTTTGATCCGATCAAAAACGACGGCGCGCTGCACGCCGTGCTCGGCTATATGCCGCAGAAATTCGGCCTGTATGAAGATCTGACGGTGATGGAGAACCTCAATCTGTACGCGGATTTGCGCAGCGTCACCGGCGAGGCACGGAAGCAGACTTTTGCTCGCCTGCTGGAGTTTACATCTCTTGGCCCGTTTACCGGACGCCTGGCGGGCAAGCTCTCCGGTGGGATGAAACAAAAACTCGGCCTGGCCTGTACCCTGGTAGGCGAACCGAAAGTGTTGCTGCTCGATGAACCCGGCGTCGGCGTTGACCCTATCTCACGGCGCGAACTGTGGCAGATGGTGCATGAGCTGGCGGGCGAAGGGATGTTAATCCTCTGGAGTACCTCGTATCTCGACGAAGCCGAGCAGTGCCGTGACGTGTTACTGATGAACGAAGGCGAGCTGCTGTATCAGGGAGAACCGACGGCCCTGACTCAAACCATGGCCGGACGCAGCTTTCTGATGACCAGCCCGCACGAGGGCAACCGCAAACTGTTGCAACGGGCATTGAAACTGCCGCAGGTCAGCGACGGCATGATTCAGGGGAAATCGGTACGTCTGATCCTCAAAAAAGAGGCTACACCAGACGATATTCGCCATGCCGACGGGATGCCGGAAATCAACATTAACGAAACTACGCCGCGTTTTGAAGATGCATTTATTGATTTGCTGGGCGGTGCCGGAACCTCGGAATCGCCGCTGGGCGCAATATTACATACGGTAGGAGGTACACCTGGCGAGACGGTGATCGAAGCGAAGGAACTAACCAAGAAATTTGGTGATTTTGCCGCCACCGATCACGTCAACTTTGCCGTTAAACGCGGGGAGATTTTTGGTTTACTGGGACCAAACGGCGCGGGTAAATCGACCACCTTTAAGATGATGTGCGGTTTGCTGGTACCGACCTCTGGTCAGGCGCTGGTGCTGGGCATGGATCTGAAAGAGAGTTCCGGTAAAGCGCGCCAGCATCTCGGCTATATGGCGCAAAAATTTTCGCTCTACGGCAACCTGACGGTCGAACAGAATTTACGCTTTTTCTCTGGTGTGTATGGCTTACGCGGTCGGGCGCAGAACGAAAAAATCTCCCGTATGAGCGAGGCGTTCGGCCTGAAAAGTATCGCCTCCCACGCGACCGATGAACTGCCATTAGGTTTTAAACAGCGGCTGGCGCTGGCCTGTTCGCTGATGCATGAACCGGACATTCTGTTTCTCGACGAACCGACGTCCGGCGTTGATCCCCTCACCCGCCGTGAATTTTGGCTACATATCAACAGTATGGTAGAGAAAGGCGTCACGGTGATGGTCACCACCCACTTTATGGATGAAGCGGAATATTGCGACCGCATCGGCCTGGTGTACCGCGGGAAATTAATCGCCAGCGGCACACCGGACGATTTGAAAGCGCAGTCGGCCAACGATGAGCAACCCGATCCCACGATGGAGCAAGCCTTTATTCAGTTGATCCACGACTGGGATAAGGAGCATAGCAATGAGTAATCCGATCCTGTCCTGGCGTCGCGTGCGGGCGCTGTGCGTCAAAGAGACGCGGCAGATTGTTCGCGATCCGAGTAGCTGGCTGATTGCGGTAGTGATCCCACTGCTACTGCTGTTTATTTTTGGATACGGCATTAACCTCGACTCCAGCAAGCTGCGCGTCGGGATTTTACTGGAACAGCGTAGCGAAGCGGCGCTGGATTTCACCCACACCATGACCGGTTCGCCCTACATCGACGCCACCATCAGCGATAACCGTCAGGAACTGATCGCCAAAATGCAGGCGGGGAAAATTCGCGGTCTGGTGGTTATTCCCGTGGATTTCGCCGAACAGATGGAGCGCGCCAACGCCACCGCACCGATTCAGGTGATCACCGACGGCAGTGAGCCGAATACCGCTAACTTTGTGCAGGGGTATGTCGAAGGGATCTGGCAGATCTGGCAAATGCAGCGAGCGGAGGACAACGGGCAGACTTTTGAACCGCTTATTGATGTACAAACCCGCTACTGGTTTAACCCGGCGGCAATAAGCCAGCACTTTATTATCCCCGGTGCGGTGACCATTATCATGACGGTCATCGGCGCGATCCTCACCTCGCTGGTGGTGGCGCGAGAATGGGAACGCGGCACCATGGAGGCGTTACTCTCCACAGAGATTACCCGCACGGAACTGCTGCTGTGTAAGCTGATCCCTTATTACTTTCTCGGGATGCTGGCGATGTTGCTGTGTATGCTGGTGTCGGTGTTTATTCTCGGCGTGCCGTATCGCGGGTCGCTGCTGATTCTGTTTTTTATCTCCAGCCTGTTTTTACTCAGTACCCTGGGAATGGGGCTGCTGATTTCCACGATTACCCGCAACCAGTTCAATGCCGCTCAGGTCGCCCTGAACGCGGCTTTTCTGCCGTCGATTATGCTTTCCGGCTTTATATTTCAGATAGACAGTATGCCCGCGGTGATCCGCGCGGTGACGTACATTATTCCCGCACGTTATTTCGTCAGCACCCTGCAAAGCCTGTTCCTCGCCGGGAATATTCCGGTGGTACTGGTGGTGAACGTGCTGTTTTTGATCGCTTCGGCGGTGATGTTTATCGGCCTGACGTGGCTGAAAACCAAACGTCGGCTGGATTAGGGAGAAGAGCATGTTTCATCGCTTATGGACGTTAATCCGCAAAGAGTTGCAGTCGCTGCTGCGCGAACCGCAAACCCGCGCAATTCTGATTTTACCCGTGCTGATTCAGGTGATCCTGTTCCCGTTCGCCGCCACGCTGGAAGCGCTGTCTCTTATACACATCTCCGAGCCCACGAGACTGCAGCTAATCTCG
>ENA-OZAP01000210-OZAP01000210.1-human-gut-metagenome-genome-assembly--contig:-NODE-210-length-15248-cov-4.953860_pt1 | contig 15248 bp, 15 predicted proteins | sample MGYA00244208_ERZ653500 | MGnify/ENA primary metagenome ERZ653500 (study PRJEB26926, sample SAMN06165027) | human gut metagenome | biome: ENVO:00009003; feature: ENVO:2100002; material: ENVO:00002003...
TGTATAAGAGACAGATAAAGAGATGGCGAGGAGATGGTATTATGTTATTGGAGTTTTTAGGGGCTGCACATGAAGTAACTGGAAGTTGTCATTTTCTGCAATGTCAGGATAAGCGGATACTGGTGGATTGTGGTATGGAGCAGGGACCGGATTTATATGTGAATCAGGAGATTCCGGTGAATGCATCCAATATTGATTATGTGTTTGTAACACATGCCCATATCGACCATTCAGGCTTACTTCCATTGCTGTATAGTCATGGATTCCGGGGACAGATATTTGCGACAACAGCAACCAGCGAACTTTGTAATATCATGTTAAAGGACAGTGCACACATCCAGATGTTTGAAGCAGAGTGGAGAAACCGTAAGGCTAGGAGAGCCGGATTACCGGAAGTAGTGCCTCTTTACGATATGGATGATGCACAGGGGGTTTTAGAGCATTTTGTAGCATGTGATTACAATAAAATCATTGAAATCTGTGATGGAGTAAAAATCCGGTTTGTAGATGCAGGACATCTTCTTGGTTCATCCAGCATTGAGGTATGGCTGACGGAAGAAGATAAGACCGTGAAAATTGTATTTTCCGGAGATATCGGTCATGGCAATAAGCCATTGATTAAAAATCCGCAGTTTATCGATGAAGCAGATTATGTATTGATTGAATCAACTTATGGTGACCGGATACATGCAGATCCGCCGGATTATGCACCGGAACTTGCGGCAGTAATTAAGCGGACATTTGCAAGAGGTGGTAATCTTGTCATTCCGGCATTTTCTGTAGGTCGTACACAGGAAATGCTATATCATCTGCGACGGATTAAGACAGAACATCTGCTGCCGGAGTTTGAAGATTTTGAGGCCTATATCGACAGTCCGCTGGCTGTGGAGGCAACAAATATTTTCCATAAGAGTGTAGAAGACTGCTTCTCTGATGAGGCAAAGAAATTAGTGGAGCAGGGTATTAATCCGATTGGATTCCCGGGACTGAAAACGTCTGTTACCAGTGATGAATCTAAAATGATTAACTTCAGCAAGAAACCATTGGTTATCATTTCTGCTTCCGGTATGTGTGAGGCTGGCCGTATCCGCCATCATTTAAAACATAATTTGTGGAGACCGGAAAGCACGATTCTGTTTGTAGGATACCAGGTACCTGGAACCTTGGGTCATGCACTTTTGAATGGAGCCAAAGAAGTAAAACTTTTCGGTGAAAATATTCAGGTACATGCAGAAATTTTAAATCTTCCTGGTATCAGTGGCCATGCAGACCGTGATATGCTGACAAAATGGGCATCAGCATTTAAAAATCCACCAAAGCGTGTCTTTGTGGTACATGGTGAGGATAAGGTCTGTGATGAATTTGCAGAGCATCTGCATACGGAATTAGGCTATCAGGCGGTTGCACCATATAGTGGTGATACCTATGACTTATTAGAAAATGTCTGTGTTCATGAAGGAAACCGTGAACTGGTTGAAAAGAAGAAAGACAAACCGGCAAAGGCATCCTCTAATGTGTTTGCAAGACTGCTGGCGGCGGGTCAGAGGCTGCTTAGTGTCATTCAGAAGAATGAAGGTATCCCAAATAAAGATCTTGCGAAATTTGCTGACCAGATTAATTCTCTGGCAGATAAGTGGGACAGATAGGAAGTTGAAAAGGAACTTGGAAATAAAGAAATAGAAAAGTATCATGAAAAGTAACCAGAAAAGACATTCGTATCCGGGAAAATGCCTGTGCGGATGTCTTTTTTTACTCGAGAAACTCGCAAAGCGTGTTTCTCACTACTTGCTGTCAAGCATTTACAAATGACTATGGAAAAAGAAGAAATATTCCGATATATAAGTGTAAGATAAAATGCAAGGAACAGATTACGAAATCAGGAGGAGATGCGATGGCAGTCAGACTGAATTTATTTTCCAATACGGAGCAGGATACAAAGAAGGTATCTACGGTGGAGGAATTGCCGCAGTATATGCTGAAATGCATTTATGATAATAATGTGGCAGAAGAAAGTGAAGAAGCAAAGCAGGAAAAAATGGCAAAAATCAAGCGGAAATTAGAGGCAGGAAAGAAACTGACCAAAGAAGAACTTTCCTGGCTTCAAAGAAATGACCCCATTGCCTATGCCCATGCAATACGTGTTCAGATGATTGCAGAGGAAGTGGAGAAAGAACTGAAAGCTGCAAAGAGCAAAGAAGAAGCAAATCGTATTGTTTCCACCGCTGTTTCCGGTATATCGGACGATGACCCGGATAAGGAATATATTGTAGCAGCAGTAAACAGGGTGTCAGATGAATTCCATAAATCCGGTGCCTATAGCAGACTGCCGGGAACTCAGGAAAGTGCAGAAAAGAGAAAGCAGAAAAAGGAAAATGGGATTTCTTTCAAGAGAGAGGATGAAAAGGAAGAACTGATGAACTGGAGTCCGTTGCAGGAAGTCATTGAGAAACTACCGACATTTACAGCCGGAGCATAGGATAAAATAAAAATCCGCATATCAGAGTATATCTGGTATGCGGATTTTTTATGAAATCGTATTAATATCCTAATTCCTCTCCGATGAGAATTACTTTGATTCTTCCCGGAATACCACTTCTTCTGGTGATAACAACCTGATTACAGATACATTCCGGTGAGAGGCAGTCGGCACATGTTCCGGTGAGTGCACATGGCGTTTTCTTGCTAAGGCGGATGCAGTTGGCAGGAGTAGCAGTATTATGTACCCGGTCAAGAGCTTCGTCAACTGTTTTTACAACCTTATTCATACCGGCCATAACAATGACTTCCTTCGGGCCATAGATGAGTGCTGCAACCCGGTTGCCATTTCCGTCAATATTGACAAGCTGTCCGTCAGAAGTGATTGCATTGGAACTCATAAAATAATAATCTGCATTCAGACACTGATGATAAATTGCAGTTGTTTCTTCCGGTGTGGCAGCTTTGCTTCTGTCATAAAGAGTGATGTCAGTCTTATTTTGCAGAGCAGCCATCATACCACTTTCGGTTAAAGTCATGGAACCGCCAAAACCAACGGTTGCCTGTGTCGGCAGCATGGAAGTGGCAAGTGCAACGGCTTCTTCTTTGGTGGCACAGTAATATGCGTCAATCTGTCTTTTCTTGAATTTTTCAATCATGGACGTAGCAAGTGTTTCATAAAATTGTTTCTTTGGATCCATAAAGATACCTCCTTGATGCGTAAGTGTATGGTGAGAAAAATTCTTAATATACACCATACAAAATATATTACATCATAGGATGGGGATTTGGCAATCCGAAAAGTCAGATAGATTGTTTCATTGACAAAAAACATAAATGAGTACAAAATGGGTACAAATAAAGGATAAAAGATACATGTAAGAAAAGAGGAATCTAATGCAAAACGAAAATAAAATTACAATAGAAGAATGCCAGAAATTATTAGAGCAGAATCCCTTTGGAAGTCTGCTGCAGATGAAGATAACAGAGGCAGAGCAGGGAAGAATAAAAGCAGAACTGCCATTCAAGAAAGAGTTTACGAATATCTATGGAGATTTGCATGGTGGAGTATTATATTCGGCAGTGGATACCATATGCGGAATTGCGGCAGGAACCTATGGATATTATGTGACTACTGTGGACGGACAGATCCGCTATTTAAAAGCGGCGCGTGCAACAGAATATGTTACATGCACCGCCAAAGTGGTAAAACCCGGAAGAAACATTACGGTAGTATCATTTGAAATTATGGATTCCAATGGAATGCTTTTAAATACCGGTGATTTTACCTTTTATAATCTGAAAGAAAAAGAGATTTTATAAATTTTCATTTTTTAATGCATCCATGGTATTTTCAGAAGAAAGCTTACGCATGGAATAAATCATAGTTGCAGCAACCACTGTAAATACACTGCCAATAGCAATCACGAAGCTGTACCATGGAATAAAGAAACCAAAGTCAATGCCATCACAGACTGCCTGATAAATAAGCCAGGTGATTCCGATGGAAACCGGAAGTCCGTAAAGAAGCCCTTTGCAGCCATAGAGCAGACATTCAAACTGCATCATTTTGCGGAAGCCTTTCGGAGAAAGACCGATGGATTTTAACATGGCAAATTCACGTTTCCGTAAAATAATATTGGTAGAAATTGTGTTAAATACATTGGCGGCCGCTATCAGGGAAATCAATGTAATAAATCCATAAGAGAAAATATTGATAACGGTAATTATGGCACGCTCATTTTCAAGGGAATCCATATAGTCATAGATATCAGCAGAAATATTTTCACTGTCAAAGAGCGTATTTAAATCTGTCTGTACCTGTTTGTGATTATCTGTCTTTATATAGTATGAATTTCCAAGTGTGCTATCCGGGTTCTGGCTGAGTGCCTGCCAGAGAGCATCCTTACAGGAATATGGAAAAATAAATTTCGCATTATCGGAAGGAGCACTGACACCGAAAGGAATTGTATCACTGAAAGCACCAGCGGTGACGGTGCAGGTATTTTTCGCATCTTCGTCTAAAGCGGATAATACAATATCCTGCGAAGAAGGATTGGCGAAAATATTAATGTCATAGTATTTGTCAGTGAATACATGAAGCCGGTCTATCAATACACCTGTTGGATGATCAGAATTCTGATAATCGGAAGGATTTTCACCGATTTCTTTTAAATAATCTTCAAATAAATGATCCTCCACAAAATAAATCAAAGTGGTAAGCTCGTAGGAGTCATCTGCCGGGAGTGTATTGCTGTAATAAGCCTGTTCATAATCAGAATAGAAACTTTCAAATTCTTTCGAACAGTCTTCTTTGGCTACTGTAAAGCAGGTGGCGAAGCAGGCACCATAAGAAGCCTTATCTATGCCATCTAAAGCACCGATTTTTGTTAAAAGCGTATCCGGGTCATAGTTGTTTTCGGAATATATCGTGCAGGAAAGTTCATAGCCGTTTCCGTTATAAATGCTGCCGGCGGAACGTGTCAGATAAGCACAAAAGCTGCTGGCAGAAATAAACAGTACAATACTTAAGAAAAGTGAGATAACAGTAGCACGGTATTTGCTGCGGCTTCGTTTATAGTTTTTGGCAGCAAGCATTCCTTCAAAGCCAAATAATTTTTCAGTAAGTGGAAATGTATGCACTTTTTTGGAACGGATGTTAATATCACTGGTCTGCCGGATGGCTTCTAAGGCGGATAACTTCATGGACTTTCGTGCCGGCAGGTAAGCAGAAATCAATACCGTAATAAAAGCGAGGGTGACGGCAATCACAATTCCGGCAACGGATGGCTGCAGGGTCAGTTGCAGCGTGGTGTCATTTCGGTACAGCATGGCAAGCGTATCACCGGTGAAATAGAAGGTGATGCCAATGCCGACTAAACCGAAGAAGATGCCAATCGGAATGCCGATAAGACACAGGAAAGCTGCTTCAAACAGGATGCTGTGAATCATCTGGTGTCTGGTTGCACCAATGGAGGAAAGCAGACCAAACTGTTTGGTTCGTTCACTGATGGAAATAGAGAATGCATTATAAATCAGTGAAATAGAACCAAGCACGATAATTGCAATCAAAATAACGGCAAGACTGGTGACGGTGCGGTTTAAGGAATCCTCCATGGATGCTCCGTCAAGCCGCAGTAAATCATAGTTCATGGTATAAGAATAGGGCGCATTCTGCTCTAAAAAACTGGATACATCCTTGCTGTTATAAAGACAGAAGTAGATATCCTGATAGGATGTCCGGGCAGAAGAGAGAGTCAGTGCTGTATAACCCGGAGCCTGAAAGCTTTCAAAGGAAGGTCTGCTGTAAAAACCTACCACCTGATAAGTTTTTGACTCCGTATTTGTAATGGATTCTAACGGAATTACTTTTCCGTCTTTGGATTTTTCTGACTTATTACCAAGCAGTGAAGTATTATTATCTAAAACAAAACCGTCTTCATCGACACGTTCTCCCACATCCAGGGTAATTTCATCATTTAAGCTATAAGCAATGCCACCGTCATAGGTAAGGTGCTCCGGAAGCAGAAGCTCAGAATTGTTTTCCGGCATCCGTCCTTTCGTGATGTGTACCGGAAGAAGAGAGGTGATATCATCCGTTACACCGCAGATATAAAGGTATGGTTTGTACTGGTTTGCAGAATCTTTAAGACTGGCATATCCAATATATTTTAAAGAAACAGAAGACTCGATTTCGTCATGGGAGAGGAAATCGAGTCTTCTGACTGGGTGACATGAAAGGCTGCACCCTGCCAGCTTCCTTCGGTATCAATAGTATATTCCTTCATAAATGCATGAAGAGAGCTGATGCTGCTGGTAACTGCGGTAAACATGGCAGTAGAAAGAATAATTCCGATAATCGTGACGATGGTACGGGTTTTATTCTTCTTTAAGTTGGTGAGTGTGATTTTGTGGAAGATATTCATGCACGAATCACCTCATCCCGTGTAATTTTGCCGTCTTCAATGGCAATGATGCGGTCTGCCTGAAGGGCAATGTTTTCATCATGGGTAATGACAATTAAGGTCTGGTTAAATTTCTGGTTGGAATATTTTAAGAGTTCCACAATTTCCTGGCTGTTTTTGGAATCTAAGTTTCCGGTAGGCTCATCGGCTAAAACCACAGCAGGAGCGTTCATTAATGCACGACCGATGGAGACACGCTGCTGCTGACCACCGGAAAGCTGGTTTGGAAGATGATTTTCCCGTCCTTTTAAAGAGAGAATTTCCAGCAGTTCATTTAAATGCTCTTTGTTGACCGGGCGTCCATCCATGCGGACAGGAAGTGTCATATTTTCAACGACATTCAGTACCGGAATCAGATTATAGAACTGATAAATCAGCCCGACCTGCCGTCTGCGGAAGATGGCAAGCTGTTCCTCCTTTTGTGCGTAGACATCAGTGCCTTCCATATAGACTTTGCCGGAGGTTGGTGTATCGACACCGCCTAAAATGTGAAGCAGTGTGGATTTGCCGGAACCGGATGGCCCGATGATAGCGAGAAATTCGCCTTTGTTGACAGAAAAAGAAACGTGGTCTAGAGCAACCACCTGATTTTCTCCTGTTCCATAGATTTTGGTGAGATTTTCAGCTCGTAAGATTTCCATAAGTAACTCCTTTCCATTTGATGCGATTCTAATGAGAAGTATAAGCATCCCGGATGACAGGAGCATGACTTTTCAGTGACAGTTCTGTCACTTTTTATAGAATTTCAGGATAAAACGTGCACCGCCTTCTTTACGGTTTTCTGCTTTTAAGGTTCCGTTTTCTTTGGAAACAATCATACGGGAGAGGGAAAGACCGATGCCAATGCTCTGACCGGTGGCATTTTTTCCTTTGTAAAAGCGTTCAAAAAGATGCGGGATATCTTCCTGCAGAAAACCACTTCCATTGTCTTCAATCACGATAGAAACATAGATTGGATTGTCGGTAACCGTAACATCAATCCTGCCACCGGAAGGCGTGTGCTCCATGCAGTTCTTTAAGATGTTTCCAAGGGCTTCCGCCGTCCATCGTAAATCCGTAGAAAAAGAAAAATCCTTCGGCTCTATGGTTTCATGATACTGGATATCGCGAAGCTCCAATGGAATAAGCAAAGGTGCAGCCGCAGTGGAGAGCAGTTCTTTGGCAGAAGTTTCGGTCTGGTGAAAAGTAATGGTTCCAGCGTCCATGGAAGATAATTTTAATAAAGTTTCAATGAGCCAGTCCATCCGGTCAATTAACATGGATAATTCCCGTAAGGATTCCCGTCGCTTCTCATCGGAAAGAGCCGGTTCTTTTAAGAGAGTCAGCAAAAGACGGATGGAAGTAAGGGGAGAGCGGAGCTGATGGGAAATATCAGCCATGGCATCCGCAAGATATTTTTTATCGTTTTCAAGAGCCTGATTCTGTTCCGCAAGGCGTCTGGTCAGCTTGGCAAGCTCATTTTGTAAAATTGCAAGTTCTCCTTCCATATAGTCGCTGAAATCACCACTGCTGTTACTGTGCAGCATCGCATCTAACTGCTGGCTTAAGGATTCCACTTTCCGGTATCGCTTTTTGGTGAAAATCATAAAAATAAGAATGAAAATAAGTGATGCAAAAAGGATGATTACACCACAGATGGTATCAAAATAAAATCCGACGCCTGCAAAGATAAAGCATACAAGCAGTTGCAGAAACAGGCATTTTTTGATTTCGGGATTGCGTAAAAATTTCATAAAGACTCCTTTTGGAAAAATACATTTCCTTCGGTTATCATGGTACTCATATTTATAACAGGTGTTTTCCGCAGTTCAATTAGTCACCAAGCTTATAGCCCAGTCCGCGGATGGTTTTGATATATTCCGGGTGTGCCGGGTCGGCTTCGATTTTTTCCCGGAGCCTTTTGATGTAGACGGTAAGGGTATTATCATTTACAAATTCCCCTGCCATATCCCAGAGTTCATCTAAGAGCCGGCTTCGTGTAAGGACAATGCCCTGGTTGGAAAGAAAGAGTAGAAGCAGCCGGTATTCCAGGGCGGAAAGCGTCAGTTCCACATTATTCTTATAGACCAGTCCCCGTACAGTATCTGCTTTCAGCGCATGATATTCCAACGGCTGGCTGCCACGGTGATAGCGGCGGAGAACACTGTTCATTCTGGAAATCAGTTCTCTCGGCCGGAATGGCTTGGAAATATAATCGTCCGCACCAAGGTCAAGCCCGGCAACCACACTATATTCATCATCCGATGCCGTCAGAAAAATGACAGGAATATCAGAGTTTGCCTTGATGGCACTGCACAAAGAAAAGCCGCTTCCATCCGGCAGGGAGACATCAAGCAGCGCTAAGTCAAAGTGATACTGCCCGGAATCTAATAAATCGATGGTTTCCTTTTGGTTATTCGCAGAAGTAACCTGAAAACCCTCCTGATTCAGGAAAGTGCGTAAATTAGAAACGATACTTGTATCATCATCTACAAGAAGTACATGTGTCATGTTTTCTTCTCCTTACAATTAATTTATAGAAGGCGCGGATTGACAAAATACTTGCATAAAATAATTTCGGTTATCCGGAGGATATTTGTTTATGGGATGGAAAATGCCAGTTGTTCTTAGCTGCATGTTTTGCTTGATGATAAACTGTCTTTCCGCTTGCTTTGACCGGATATCTGCACTGTCCGCCGGGTGCGGATGCGGTATAAGACCTGTAAGGGGCACTAGGAATTTCGACAGGCAAAATATTTTGTCCGGCAACCGGTGCAAATTCACATCCATGTTCATATGCGCCTCGCTGGCACGTCCATGTGCCAGCGTTGCCTGTTGCCGGACGAAATTCCAAGTGCCCCTAACAGCCCTTCTTAGGCATCCGCACTTCGACGGACGGTACAGATAGACTGTCAAACATTGGAAAGACGGTTTTTACAGGCAAAAGCAAAACATGCAGCTTAGAACTACGGTATTTTATATCCAAAACAAATATCCTTTGGATAACAGGATTATTTTAACAAGGATTATATAGTGTCAATCCGCCACGTTTATAAAAGTCATTGTAGCATAAAGAAACTTGCATTTGCAAAAGAAACAGTATAAGATGGACAGTTGTGATGAAAAATAAGCTGGTAAAGGCAAGAGGGATAGACAGATGAAGCAGAATTTAAAGAAAATGATTTCTTATTATAAACCATATCTTGGCGTATTTTTTATCGATATGTTTTTTGCACTGTTAGCAGCAGTGGCGGCACTGGTGATTCCGCTGATTGTACGGTATATCACTTCAACAGTGGTATATCTGCCGGAGCAGGATGCAGTAAAGACAATCGGAAAGCTTGCTTTGTTTATGGTGGCGTTGGTAGTCATTCAGTGTTACAGCAATTATTATATTTCTAATAATGGTCATGTAATGGGTGCCAAAATAGAATATGATATGCGGGCAGAAATATTTGCTCATTATCAGAAACTGTCCTTTGCATTTTATGATAATCAGAAGGTCGGACAACTGATGGCGAGAATTACCACGGACCTTTTTGATATCAGCGAACTGCTGCACCATGGACCGGAAAATATTGTGATTTCCCTGATTAAGATAATTGGTGCATTTGTTATTATGATGGGAATCAGTCCGAAGCTTACAGTGGCGGCATTTGCACTGGTACCGTTTATGATAGCGTATGCATATTTCTTTAATAAGCGTATGAAAAAGGCATTTCGGCAGAACCGTATTAAGATAGCGGATATCAATAGCCAGATAGAGGACAACCTTTCCGGTATCCGCGTAGTAAAATCCTTTGCTAATGAAGAAGTCGAACAGGAAAAATTCAGCCGTGGAAACAAAGGCTTCTTAGATGCCAAGAAGAACAGCTATCTCTTTATGGGTGGTTATCAGGCGGGACTGACTGCATTTACCACGTTGATTACCGTAGTAGTGGTGATTGCCGGAGCACTGTGGATTCCGGGTGGCAGTGTGAGTATTACAGATTTGATTACGTTCCTTTTATATATCAATGTATTTACCGAGCCGGTTAAGACGCTGATTGATTTTACCGAGCAGTTCCAGAATGGATATTCCGGCTTTGAACGGTTTATGGAGATTCTTTCCATTGAACCGGATATTTCGGATGAGGAAAATGCCATTGTCATGGAAAATGTGCGGGGAGAAGTAGAATTTCAGGATGTTTCCTTCCGGTATGAAGAACATTTAAGCCGCGTTTTAAGGCATATAAATCTGAAAGTTCCGGCAGGAAGCTACGTGGCACTGGTGGGAACTTCAGGTGCCGGAAAGACAACCCTTTGCAGCCTGATACCAAGATTTTATGATGTGTCAGAGGGCAGAATTTTAATTGATGGCTGTGATATCCGCCACTATAAATTAAAAAGTTTAAGAGACCACATTGGCATTGTCCAGCAGGATGTTTATTTGTTTGCCGGAACCATTTTTGAAAATATTGCTTATGGCAAACCGGATGCGACAAGGCAAGAAGTCATTGAGGCAGCAAAGAATGCCAATGCCCATGAATTTATTTTATCACTGCCGGATGGTTATGATACAGATATCGGACAGCGGGGTGTAAAACTTTCCGGCGGTCAGAAACAGCGGCTCTCCATTGCCCGGGTATTTTTAAAGAATCCGCCGATTCTTATTTTTGATGAAGCAACCTCAGCACTGGATAACGAAAGCGAAAAGGTGGTGCAGGAATCACTAGAGAAGCTGGCGAAGAACCGGACAACATTTGTAATTGCCCACAGGCTTTCTACGATAGAAAATGCAGGGCGTATTCTGGTGCTGACTGAGCATGGAATCGAAGAAGAGGGCACCCATGAGGAGCTGCTTGCACGGAATGGAATTTATGCAGGGCTTTATCATACCCATTGATATTGAGAAAAGCTATTTATAAAATTTGTATGAAGTTCACGCGGTTTGCTTGAGAAATTTTACTTTTTCTGCTATATTGCAATAGGTAGACAAATCAATTCAGTGTGAAATACACTTTAATTATTAGAAAGAAGGATGTTAAAATGACAAAAATTGATATTATTTCAGGCTTCTTAGGAGCTGGAAAGACCACATTTATCAAGAAAATGATAGAAGAGGCTTTTGTTGGTGAGAAGCTGGTACTGATTGAAAATGAATTTGGTGAAGTCGGTATCGACGGCGGATTCTTAAAGGATTCCGGCATTGAGATTACCGAGATGAACTCAGGATGTATCTGCTGTTCCCTGGTAGGAGACTTTGGAAAGAACTTAAATGAAGTAATTACTAAATTCCATCCGGACCGTATCTTAATCGAGCCGTCAGGAGTTGGTAAACTTTCTGACGTAATGAAATCTGTTATTGATGTAGAAAAAGAGCAGGATGTGAAATTAAATGCACTGGTTACAGTTGTAAATGCAAAGAAAGCATCCAAACAGATGAAAGCCTTTGGCGAATTCTTCAATAACCAGATTGAATTTGCAACAACAATCGTATTAAGCAGAACCCAGAGCACAACACCGGAGCAGTTAGAGCTTTGCGTAAAACAGATGCAGGAATTAAATGGCAAGGCTGCAATCATTACAACTCCTTGGGATGCCATCAAAGGTGAGCAGATTCTCAAAGTTATGGAAGGACAGGACTCTCTTGAGATGAAACTTCTTGCAGAGGCACATCATAAAGCAGAAGAGGAAGAACATGAGCACCATCATGACCATGACCACGAAGAACATGAACACGGTCACGACCACGAAGAGCATGAGCACCATCATGACCATGACCACGAGGAGCATGAACACGATCACGATCACGACCACGACCATGAGGAGCATGAACATCATCATGAGCATGGCGAGAACTGCACCTGCGGATGCCATGACCATGACCACGAACATCATCATCACCATCATGCAGATGAGGTATTTACAAGCTGGGGCAAAGAGACTCCGCATAAATTTACCCGTGAGAAGATTGAAGAGGTATTAAAGACCTTATCCGAGAGCGAAGAGTATGGCATGATTCTCCGCGCAAAAGGAATGGTAGAGGATGTCAATGGTTCCTGGATTTACTTTGATATGGTTCCGGGCGAGTATGAATTAAGAGATGGAGAGCCGGATTACACCGGAAGACTCTGTGTCATTGGTTCTAAGATTGACGAACACAAGATTGAAGAATTATTCGGCATTGCATAATGCCCGATAGACAGGAAAGGGGAAACCATGCAGGAGATTCCAGTATATTTATTTACCGGATTTATGGACAGCGGTAAGACCACATTAATCAAAGAAACACTCTTTGAAAATGATTTCGGCGGGGACAACCGTACGGTAATTATTGTCTGTGAAGACGGTGATGAAGAATATGATGAAGCAAAATTAAATACCATTAATGCGAAGGTTGCAATGATTGAGGAGCAGGAAGATTTTACAACAGAAACCTTGCAGAAGATTCAGGAAACATACAAACCGGAGCAGATTTTTATTGAGTATAACGGTACCTGGGATATCGCTACTTTGCTTGAAACAAAGATGCCGGATGGCTGGGTAATCGTACAGTCCTTGGCAACCGTAGATGCCACTACATTTGAAATGTATCTTGCTAATATGCGTGCCATGATTATGGAGCAGTTGTTTAAGGCAGATGTAGTAATCTTTAACCGTTGTGATGACAATACACCAAAGGGCAAGTTCCGCCGTGCCGTAAAAGCACAGAACCGTCCGGCACAGATTGTATACGAGCGTGCCGATGGAACAATTGATGAGAGTGCCGATGAAGAACTGCCATTTGACATCAATGCAGATGTCATTGATATTACGGATGCAGATTATGCAATCTGGTATATGGATGCACAGGATAATCCGAAGAAATACGATGGCAAGAAAATCAAATTCCTTGCGTTGGTATATAATCCGGAAAAGATGAGCAGGAAGGGCATGTTCGTGCCGGGACGTTTTGCCATGACCTGTTGTGTAGAGGATGTCCAGTTCTTAGGATTTAAATGCAAATATCCGAAGTCGGAAGAAATCGGTCACAAATCATGGATAAATATTACCGCAGAAGTTCATGTGGAATTTGCCAAGGAATACAGAGGAAAAGGACCTGTCCTTTATCCGGTATCCATCGAGCCGGCAGAGAAGCCGGAAGATGAACTGGTATATTTCTCATAAAAAAGTGTTGACAATGTGAAAGAAAAGTATTATTCTAACTTCAATAAGAGAAACCGTTGAGAAAGAGTAGTAAGCTTGATTGGAAATCAAAGAGAGCTGCAGGTGGTGGAATTGCAGTATGGAAGATTTTGCTGAATGGACTTTCGAGGGTGGCCTGAATTAACAGTAGGCGTCACCGGGAACCGAACCCGTTACCAATCCGGCATGTATGATTCGTACATGAATGAGTGGACAATTCGTCAATATGAGTGGTACCGCGATAATAAGATTTTATTACCGTCTCAAGCATAAGCTTGAGGCGGTTTTTTACTGTTGGAAAATAGTAAAAGCGCTTTCTCTTATGAACAACAATAAATCATATAAGAAAGAAGAGGTAGTAATTATGAAGAAGAAAATGATGGCAGCAGTATTAACAATGGCTATGGCAGTAGCAGCAATGGCAGGATGCGGAAGCAACAGTGCATCCAATGATGCAGCAACAACAGAGAAGGCTGCAGCAGATGGTAAAGTTTATAAAGTAGGTATCGTACAGTATGTAGATGATGCTTCTTTAAATCAGATTGAGAAAGCAGTAGAAGCAGAGCTGGATGCAAAAGCAAAAGAGCTCGGTGTTACTTTTGATTATAAAGATTATACTTACAATGGTCAGGCAGATTCTTCTACCTTAAACCAGATTGCAACAGACCTGGTTGCAGAAGATGTAGATGTGATTATTCCAATCGCAACACCAACCGCAATGATTATGCAGGCAGCAACAGAAGAAAATCAGATTCCAGTTGTATTCTCTGCAGTCAGTGATCCGGTTACCGCAGGACTTGTTGAAAGTATGGATAAACCTGGTTCCAATATCACCGGAACATCGGATGCATTAAATACAGAAGCAGTAATGGACTTAATGTTTGCAGCAAATAAAGACATTAAAAAAGTAGGTCTTTTATATAATAAGAGTCAGGATTCTTCCACTGTTCCAATTCAGGACGCAAAAGATTATCTTGATAAAAAGGGCGTTGAATATGTAGAAAAAACAGGAACAACCAATGATGAAATTTCTCTTGCAGCAGATGCATTAGTTGCAGCCGGTGTAGATGCCGTATTTACACCAACCGATAACACCGTAATGACAGCAGAACTTGCAATTTATGAGAAATTTGTAGAAGCAGGCATTCCGCATTATGCAGGAGCTGACTCCTTCGCATTAAACGGAGCTTTCTGTGGATTCGGTGTAAACTATGTTGACCTTGGTACTGCAACAGCAGATATTGTAGTAGATATTTTAGTAAATGGGAAAGATCCTGCAACAACAGCAGTACAGACCATGAGCAACGGAATCGCAACTGTAAATACAGATGTGGCAAGCCAGCTTGGAATTGATTACAGCGTATTTGACGGTATGTGTGAAAAAGTAGTAGAGATTCAGACCGCAGAAGAGTTTGAATAAAAAGATAAAACGATAGTATGATAAGATAGTCAGGGGGATTAAAGAATGGGCTCCATATTTACAATATCCATTTTACAAAGTGCATTAGAGCTAGGGTGTATATACGCCCTGGTTGCACTGGCATTGTTTGTTTCATTTTCCATATTAAATATTGCAGATTTGTCAACCGATGGCTGCTTTACCTTAGGCTGTGCCTGTCTCTTATACACATCTCCGAGCCCACGAGACTGCAGCTAATCTCG
>ENA-OZAP01000216-OZAP01000216.1-human-gut-metagenome-genome-assembly--contig:-NODE-216-length-15110-cov-6.635404_pt1 | contig 15110 bp, 9 predicted proteins | sample MGYA00244208_ERZ653500 | MGnify/ENA primary metagenome ERZ653500 (study PRJEB26926, sample SAMN06165027) | human gut metagenome | biome: ENVO:00009003; feature: ENVO:2100002; material: ENVO:00002003...
CTTTCCCTTACTTCTTTATAAATAAGCAAAAAAAGACACCGACAGTAACCTGTACTGTAGTGTCTTTTGTAATGCAATGTGTTCCTTTTTATTCCTGTGCGTCTACATAATTCTGTGACGTTCTCGCCCGCTCCGTATCCGGATAATTTTCAATTACATACTGATAATACGGTTTTGCAGATTTCAGGTCCCCGTTTTTCCGGTAGGACTGCGCCAGATAATAGGCAGCTGATCCATCCTGGAAATCTTCCTGCTCATCCGTAATCTGTTTTAATGTATCGATGGCGTCCTTATACTTTCCACGGGAGTACAAACTATAGCCTTCCTTGTAAAGCTGATTCAGATACTTATCCTGTACCTCCCCATGGATATCATCATATATGGTTTTAGCTTTGTCGGACAGATACTTCGTCTTTACTTTATCCAGTGTCTTTCCCGCAGTCGTCACATCCTTTGATCCATAATAGGAAACACATGCCTGCAGGAGATTTTCATAAGTGGATATCTGAACCTTGACCTTTTCGTTGTTGGTCGTCTGCTCTTCCAGCTGATTTTTCAGATCCTCCACCTGTCCTTCCAGATCTTTGATTGTCTGTCCATTCGTGGAAATGGTATCACTCGCTTCAACCAGTTTTCTCTGTGCATCTTCTTTTGCCTTGTTGCGAACGCTCGGCACGATCAGAAATGCGGTAATCGCAGTACCCACAATCAGTCCGATCACAATATATACCAGTGTTGCCCCAATCGAAGATTCCTTAAACCGCTTCGGCATGATAATGGTCTCATTTCCACTTTGATAAGAAATCAGATCATCATCCTTCGGCTTTTTGGAAGGACTTTTTTCCTTCAGTCTTGCATTCACTTCGCGCAGATAACGCAGGGTGGTTGTATTATTTGTATCAATCTTTCCCGCATTGCGCAAAGTTTTTTTTGCCAGTTCCAGCTTATTGTCCTGCAGATAAAGAAGCGCCAGCAGCTGATGTGCCTTGACAAGCTTCGGATTCAGCGAAAGTACCTTTTTCAGCTGGATAATTGCCAGATCCCGACTGTCCTGCTTGCAATAGTGCAATGCCTGGTTATATTTTTTAATCGTCTGATTTACGGAATCCAATCTTCCCCGATCCTGCTGGATCTCATCAAGATAATGACTGGCAAGATTGTCCTTCGGCTGATAACTGCGGCTGATCACCCATTCACTTAAGGCATCTACCACTTCTCCTGTCTCGCAATAAATCAATCCCAGAAGATTTCGTGCATCAATATTATATTTATTAAACTTCAGACTGTTTTTCAGGCTGACAATCGCTCCGGAAAGATTTCTCACGCCCGCCTGTTCCAGCCCCAGATTATAATATGCGTTGGAAATGTGACGCACTTTCAAAAATACGGAAAGATCTGCCCCGCAATTCGGGCAGCGCTTTGCATTTCCAACCTCCTGTCCACATTTATAACAAATCATTTCTTCCTCTTTTTCATTACTGTCCTAACTGCTGACCATTCTGACGTACATCACGCAATATTTCGGTAATAATATCCGTTACATCTGTCAGATCATGGTTATAAATTGCAGCCTCGGCTTCTTCTACTTCCAGACTCGGCTGAAAATTCTTCAGCTCTTTTTCAAAATTAATCATTTCTCCTGCTCCTTTTTGCGATATACAGGTTCTGCGTTCCCATGTATCTTAATTATAATATAATGCATTGGATATGCAAGTAAATTTATTCGCATTATTTCTCGGAAATATTACAGGAACTGCATCTGTTTACTTGAGAGAGATCATCACAACCCCTTCTTTTTTCTTCTGGAAACAAACGGATTCCTGCAGTTCTTTTACGGTAAGCGTCTGCTGGTCAATGGTTACAACACATCCGGAATACACTTTGCGTACGACACTGATCTTTGCATTTTCCCCGCGTTTGACCAGTTCTTCCAGACGATCTACCGCTTTTTGGCTTTCAGCAATATCTGCCTGCGTTTTCATTTTGGCACGAAGAAGCTCAGTTCTGCGCGAATCTTTCGATACATCAATTCCTTTTTGCGCAGCCACCAGTTCAAACTGTTTCAGCCCAGTGGTAATCTTCTTGATCACTTCCCCATTTTCTTCAATGGATTTCTGCAGATCCGACAGTTCCTGCCGCATCTGCGCACTGACTCCGACATGCACCTGTGTCTTTACTTCCGTGGAATTTCCGATTACATTCACATCCATTCCACTGATTGCGTAGGCATATCCGCCAATGATACTTCCCTTTTTTCCGGTTACATAAATATGATCAAAACTGATCATATGACTGTCTAATGCATAAGTCACTTCAATAAAGCCATCGGCTTTCACCTTACAGTATTCGAAAAATTTTGCGTGGATATTCCCACCTGCACGAATACTGGTCTTGTTTCCACCGAGAACACCGCTTCGCAGGACAATATCTTTTCCCGCTTCAATCACACAGTTCTCGCAGATACCGTCTACCGTGAGACTTCCACTCGTACTTACCTTTGCCCCCGGTTTGATTCCACCGTGGATTACAACATCTCCGTGATATTCCACATTTCCTGTACCGATTCCCACATCACCGGGAATTTCATAAACTGCGGATATCCGGATCTTTCCGTTTGACATTTCAATCTTTCCAGACAGGTCTGCAATATAAGTACTTCCGTCTTCTGTACAGTGAAATCCTTTTCCGCGGAGTGGCTGCAATGGCTTGCCACGGACTGCCAGTATCGGCTTTCCCGAAACATTCATCCCGTTTACCGCCTCGGTTGGTGGATAGTAGGTGGCAATTGTCTGACCTTCTTTTACCATCTCCACTGTACGGATGCTCCAGTAATCTATGGAACCATCCTCCTTGACCTTTGGTTTTCCATCCACATCCGGATTGAAATGAAGTTCATAGCGGCCATTTTCTGCATTGACCGGTGGCTGTCCTTTTGCAATACATACATCTCTCATGTACACTCCGCCATCGATCATCTCCTGGATCGCCGCTTCGTCAATTCCATTGGTTACCCGCTGGGTGCGGATATACCGCACCAGCTCTGATAATGTGTATCCCTCTCCGTTCTCCGGCGGCTGCAATGTCAAATATGCTTCCATACTATCCTGTGAAATCCGAACAACCGCACCTCTCATTGAAATATCTTCCATGGCATTTTCCCCTCTCTGCTATAGAAATCCGAAACCATTTATTTCATTTGTGCCAGCCGCGCTTCTACCTGAGCCATCATCTGCTCATACTTTGCCAGCTTGTCTTTCTCTTCCTGTACCTTTTCCGGTTTTGCGTTATTTAAGAATTTTTCATTGGAAAGCATGCCCTTAGAACGTGCAAGTTCCTTCGTCAGCTTATCTTTTTCTTTATGCAAACGCTCTTTTTCTTTTTCAAAATCTACCAGATCCTCCAGCGGCAGATAAAGAACTGCTCCCGGAATCACAACGGAAACCGCATCCTCACTGATACCGTTTTTGTCTGCCTGTACTATAATCTCGCTGGTAGAAGCAAGATTTACATATACTTCCTTATTTTCTTCAAAAACAGTGCGAAGCCCTGCATCCTCAGATGTAATATAAAGCTTTGCCTTTCTTGATGGCGGAACATCCATTTCTGTGCGGACATTACGGATTCCCTTAACGAGATCCTTACAGTGCTCAATGGCAGATTCCTCTGCCGGGAAGTTCCACTCTTCTTTGTACTCCGGCCACTTGGAGAGCATAATCGTCTCTTCCTCTGACTGTAATGTACAGAAGATTTCTTCTGTGATAAATGGCATATACGGATGTAACAGTTTCAATGCCTCGGTCAGTACGGTCTTTAAGGTCCACAGTGCCGCATTAGCAGATACCGGATCTTCATCCTTTTTATAGGTACGGACTTTTGCGATCTCAATGTACCAGTCACAGAACTCATCCCAGATAAAATCGTATACTTTCTGTACGGCAATTCCGAGTTCAAATTTATCCATATTTTCTGTGGCATCTTTTGCAAGGGTATTCACCTTGGAAAGAATCCACTTGTCTGCTGCATGTAACTCATCCTTTGACGGCGTATGGAGTTCAAATCCATCCAGATTCATCATGATAAAACGGGATGCATTCCATACTTTATTGGCGAAGTTACGGGATGCCTCCACACGCTCCCAGTAGAACCGCATGTCATTTCCCGGTGCATTTCCGGTAATCAGTGTCAGACGAAGTGCATCTGCGCCATACTTGTCAATGACTTCCAGTGGATCAATACCATTGCCCAGTGATTTACTCATCTTGCGTCCCTGGGAGTCACGTACCAGTCCGTGGAACAGTACGGTATGGAACGGTGCCTTACCCATCTGCTCATATCCGGAGAAAATCATACGGATAACCCAGAAGAAAATAATATCGTATCCGGTTACCAGCACATCGTTCGGATAGAAATAATCCAGATCCTCGGTCTTTTCCGGCCAGCCTAACGTAGAGAATGGCCACAGTGCAGAAGAAAACCAGGTATCAAGCGTATCCGGATCCTGTGTCATATGTGTACATCCGCACTTCGGACACTTGCCAGGATTTTCAATGGATACTACCATCTCGCCACAGTCATCGCAGTACCATGCCGGAATGCGGTGTCCCCACCACAGCTGACGGCTGATACACCAGTCACGGATGTTGTCGGTCCAGTTAAAGTAGGTCTTGTCCATACGCTTTGGAAGAAGTTTGATATCTCCGTTCTTCACACCTTCCACAGCCGGCTTGATCATCTCATCCATCTTTACAAACCACTGCTGCTTGATCATCGGCTCAACCGTTGTATGACAGCGGTCATGCACACCGACATTGTGGGAATGTGGAACAACTTTTACCAGAAGTCCCTCTTTCTTAAGATCATCCACCAGTGCTTTCCGGCACTCGTAGCGGTCCATTCCGGCATATTTTCCGGCTTTTTCATTCATCGTTGCATCGTCGTTGATGACAACAATTTCTTCCAGATTATGACGCTTTCCAACCTCAAAATCGTTCGGGTCATGTGCCGGAGTGATCTTTACGCATCCGGTTCCAAATTCCTTGTCTACATAAGCATCTGCGATCACCGGTATTTCGCGGTCCGTCATCGGAAGCTTTAAAGTCTTTCCGACAATATCTTTATAACGCTCATCGTCCGGGTTTACTGCCACCGCAGTATCACCAAACAGTGTCTCCGGACGTGTGGTGGCAATCTCTACGAAGCGGCCTTCCTCTCCAACAACCGGATAATTGATATGCCAGAAAAATCCATCCTGCTCTTCATGCTCAACTTCCGCATCGGAAATGGAAGTCTTACATACCGGACACCAGTTGACAATACGGGAACCTTTATAAATCCAGCCCTTCTTATATAACTTGGTGAATACTTCCTGTACCGCATGGGAACATCCTTCATCCATCGTAAAGCGCTCACGCTGCCAGTCTGCGGAAGAACCAAGTTTGCGCAGCTGCTTTACAATACGTCCGCCGTATTCTTTTCTCCACTCCCAGCACTTATCCAGGAACTCTTCACGGGTCAGGTCCGCCTTATTGATGCCCTGCTCTTTTAAACTCTGAATCACCTTTACCTCTGTAGCGATGGATGCGTGATCCGTACCCGGCTGCCACAGTGCATTGTATCCCTGCATTCTCTTGTAGCGGATCAGGATATCCTGCATGGTATTATCCAGTGCATGTCCCATGTGAAGCTGACCGGTAATATTTGGCGGTGGCATCACAATGGTAAACGGTTTCTTGCTGCGGTCTGCTTCTGCATGAAAATACCCATTGTCCTCCCACTTCTTATAGAGACGATCCTCTATATCTTTCGGATCGTATGTTTTACTTAATTCTTTGCTCATGTGTTCCTCCTTAATATAAATGAAACGCCCTCTGTACAGAAAGCCTTTTCTTTTTCTGCACAAAGGGCGAAAACTCTCGCGGTACCACCTTTGTAATACTCATCATGTCCTTTAACGGGGACGATCCGGGAATGCCTACAGGGCAATATACCACATTCAACATTCCAGTTCCGGAGCTACCTTCCACACTGCATCCTGTGGATATCTTACAGCCATTGCAGGAACATTCTGCACGAAAACTCTGCCAATGCTCCACTTCAATGAATATCCTTCTCTTTCAGGAATTCCATGTGTACTCCTCTCCATCATCACTTTTTTATACATAATTTAATCTTACTTGCGGCTCTCTTTTTTGTCAAGAAGATTTCTGTGAAATTCACTATAATTCCTCTTCTACCATGTTCTTTTCCCGATGGAACATATCGTAGATACATGGAATGACAATCAGCGTCAGAACGGTACCATAAACCAGTCCTCCAATCAGTGTGATTGCCATCGGACGCATCATGTCGGAACCGTCACCGATTCCAAGAGCCGTAGTCAGCATTGCAAGAACTGTGGTCAGTACCGTCATCAGAATCGGACGAACACGGGTCTTTCCGGATGAAATAATCGCCTCATGCTTAGAAACACCCGCTTTTCTTGCCTGATTGATATAATCAATCAGTACAATACCGTTGTTTACAATAAGACCTGCCAGCATGATAAATCCAAGCATTGCAAGGACATTGACTTCCTGCCCTGTCAGAAGCAGAGCAATAAATCCTCCGGTGAAGGCAAGCGGAATCGAGAACATAATGATAAACGGAGAAACCAGTGACTGGAACTGTACCACCATGATCAGATAAATAAAGATAACTGCCAGTATCATCATCAGAACCAGCTGGCTCATGGAATCACTGATTGTCTCGTCCTCTCCGGTCATTTCGATATGATAGCCTTCCGGCACATGCAGCTTATCCATACTCTTTTGAATTTTATTGCCAAGCAGTGTGACATTGTGATCTTCATCCACACCACAGGATACCGTAATATAACGTGTCTGTGCATCCCGTTTCATGGTGCTGAGTGTTGTCGTATCTTTCATCTCACAGATTTTCGTAAGAGGAATCTCTTTTTCTTTTCCGTCTTTGTCTGTGTGGGTAAATGTCATCTGTCTGATATCGTCCAGTTTCGTATCCGTCTGTTCCTGTGTCTGCACATAGACTTTATAATCTTTGATGTCTGTGGAAATCGTGGTTGCGCTCTTGCTGTCTGCCATCTTCGCACTGACAAGCTGATATACCTGTGCAACCGTGTATCCGTATTCCGCAGCTTTTTCTTTATCCACGGAAATGGTAAGCTGTGGTTCCATATCTTCCAGACCATCGTCCACATCCACGGTTCCCTTTGTCTGCTTCATCACATCTGCCACTTCTTTGGCAAGCTTCTGCAGCGTATCAATATCATTTCCTTTAATTCTGACGGAAAGACCGCTGCCGAAATAACTGCTGTAATCCATGGAAGAACTGTTGGTTTCTACTTTGCAGTCCAGATCTTTCGTCCTGCTGACAATTTTTTCTTCCACATCCGATGCTTTGACTTTGGAGTCCTCATCCAGCAGGATATACATGCTGACGCTGTCATTTCCTCCACCCATCAGATTCATCGTGGAATCTCCACCAGCCATCGCTCCGACCGTCTTGATTCCTTTGATTTTTGAGATTCTCTGAATCACATCATCCGATGCCTGTGTTAATTCCTCAAAGGTCAGTTTCTCACCCTCTTTTGCAGAAATCGTGACGGAAAGCTGATTTGTCTCCATATCCATATCCATAAAGTTTAAGCCTTTTGAAAGTGACAGTGCTGCACTTCCGATCAGAAGAACCACCGCAATAATCAGTACCAGTGGTTTAAAACGCAGACACCACTCCAGCACTCTGCCATACCATTCCCGGACGGCATCGAACCACGGATGACGGATATCTTTTGTTTTTCTGAGTGTAACAGAAGCCATCGCCGGGACAAACGTCAATGCCACGACCAGACTCGCTACCAGGGTATATGCAATCGTCAGGGCAAGATCCACAAACAGCTGCCGGGTAATTCCCTCTGTAAAAATAATCGGCGCATAGACGCTGATCGTGGTAAGCGTTGACGCAATGATCGCACCCGTCACCTGTTTTGATCCTTCTACCGCTGCTTTCCGGATGGAATAGCCTTCTCCGCGCAGACGATAAATATTTTCGATGACAACAATTGAGTTGTCCACAAGCATACCAATACCAAGCATCAGTCCGGACATGGAAATAATATTTAAGGTAATTCCGGTAAAGTACATCAGCACGATTGCAGCGACAACGGAAAGCGGTATGGAACATGCAATCACGATTGTCGGTTTGATATCTTTCAGGAACAGCAGCAATACCAAAATAGCAAGGATTGCCCCCCAGATCATATTCTGCATTACAGAGTTTACAATCATGTCAATGTATACGCCCTGATTCATCAATACATTCAGGTGGAGCTTGGAATCTTCTTTTTCTAACGCTTTGAATTTATCCAGAATACGATTCGTAACTTCTCCGGTAGAATATCCGGTCTGTTTTTCCATCGAAAGCATAATGCCCGGATTGCCATTAATCACCGCATACGTCTCGTCGGAATTATCCGTCACTTTGATTTCTGCCACATCCGAAAGGCGGATTGTATCAATTCCATCAATTCCCATATCCACAAGCGGCAGGTCTTTTAATTCGCTGACATCCTGCACGGCATCTCCCACACGTACCAGATACTCAGTATCCCCATCCATGGCATATCCCGCCGGCATATCAAAATTCTGCGCGGCAAGCAGGCTTGTGATGGTATCCTTGCTCAGCACTTTATTCAGATCTGCGGAATCATGCGCCGTATCTTTGGCTTCATCCAGTTTACTCTGTGCGCTCTCCAAGGAGGAGGCTGCATTGGCCAGTTCGGTAGAAGAAGCACTGACCTGAAGTGCCGTCATGGATGCATTGGCATTTAACGTATCCAAAGCCGAGGCCAGGCTGACTTTTCCGCTCTCTACCTTCTGCTGTGCACGTTCAATGGTTTTCATTCCTGTATTGACTTTGGTCAGGAGTTTTCCCACTTCTGCGGATGCCGCCGGGAGATCCTCATAGGTATTTACTGTGATTCCAAGCGAGGACAACGCCGAAAACTGCTTTTTCACAACCGCATTAACCTGTTTGATCTGTGCCTGCATCTCACTGCTCTCTGCAAGCTGCGGGTTATCTTTTAATACCGTCACGATTCCGGTATAGGCATCCGACTTCATAAAGGTCTGAATACCGGTCTGGATCTGTTCCAAAGAAGCTTTCTGTTTTTTTAACTCTGCGAGTTGTTTTTTCAGATCCTGTTCCGTCTTGTAGAGCTTCTTCTGCTGATCCATCGTCTGATTAATCGCGCTGTTTAACTGCTCCGATCCCTGACTGATGGAAGACTTTCCACTCTCTACTTTCTTTTTCCCCGCATCAATTTTTTTCTGGGACTTTTCAAACTGTTCATCGATCTTCTTCTGAATCTTTTTATTTAATGCGTCTATCTTGTCCTGATCGAGTGTTACATCTACGCTTTCTTCCAGCTGCCCGGTCGTAGTGACAGAAGCCACTCCTTCCAGACTTTCAAGTGCCGGCGCAAGATCATTCTTCACATAATCGGAAAGTGCGTTCGCATCCATGCCATCCTTATCCACCGCTGCAGCCAGCACCGGCATCATGTCCGGATTGACTTTCATAATCATAGGTGTTCCAATGGAATCATCCCATTGCCCGGATACCTGATCAAGACTCTGCTGAATTTCGATCACCACCGAATCCATATTTGCATTCTGTTCATATTCCAGTGTTACGACGGAATAACTGTTATAGGAAACAGAACTGATATTTTTAATGTTGGACGTTGTTGCCATCGCCGATTCAATCGGTGATGTCACATCACTTTCCACCTGTTCCGGACTTGCTCCCATATCGGTTGTGATAACCAGCGCATACTGAAAACTCATATCCGGAAGCAGATCTGTCGTCATTTTTGACAACGAGACCGCACCGAGCACGATGACCAGCACAACTGCCACAAGCACGGTATAAGGACGTTTCACACTGTACTTTGAAATCATGTTTTCCTCCTGTAAATTTTTCTTCTGCTGAATAAAGCAGACGCATTGGAAGTGGAACACAGTTCCCAGCGCCTGTTTTTTTTCATTATACCGATAATCGGTTCTTTTTTACAAGAGGATTTCCGAAAGCTTTATTTTCTTTTTAGAAACAAAAAAGACATCCGCTTCCGAATGTCTTTCTTTCCTGTACTTTGTCCGTTATTTTCTGACAGCTTTATGTGTTCTCCTCGAGCCCATCCTCTTCATCCGAAATAGCTGCGGATGCCCCGGATACTGCTGCAATCACTGCGATCAATGCCCCAAGTACCGCAATCCCGATAATCGCAATCAGAAAAATAAATAACCCCGTTGCTGACATGATTCCATCTCCTTTTGTAATTGATCCCCAAATCCTTTTCACCTGTCTTATCCTTTAAGATACCCGGATAAGTCTCAAAGAATACAATTTCTTTTTTTTATTTTATCACAAAACCACTGTCCTCACAATGTTATTTTACTTTAATTTTCATGGAAACTGTCTTTGTCTTTCCGTTCTTCAGTGTTACTTTTGCTTTGATCGTGACGGTTCCCTTCTTCTTTGCTGTAATCTTTCCGTTTTTATCTACTGCTGCAACAGACTTTTTACCAGATGTATATGTAATCTTTTTTACATTATCCAGATCAAGCTTACTGCTTAACTGTATCTTTGTATTCTTTCCCGCTTTGATGGAAGCTGTCGTCTTTTTTACGGCAACCGTTTTTAAAACCGCTTTTTCCACATTTTTTATTTCTGCTGCAGAAAGCATCCGATAATCCGAACCTGCGGCAAGATTCACATGTAATGTGCCATCTTTTCCAACGGTATACGTCTTTGCATTCACCAGTTTATACGCTCCGGTTTTCTTATCCACAACAACGACACTCAGTTTTTTACCTGCGGTTAAGTCTTTTGCATCTGCGGTTACTGTATATCTGATATTTCCTTCTTTATCGGTAACATTTGCAGTAATTGCCACATGGTCTGTTCCGGCAGCTTCCACGATCCTGCTCACCATATCTGCAGAAATCTCTGCCTTGGTACCTGTCACTTCTGCACTTGCTTCCGTTACTTTTCCAGCCGTATCTTTTGTCACGGTAACCGTTACTTCTGCTTTCTCCCCGGAAGCAGTCGTTGCCGTTACGTTCTTTGATTCGGTTGTCTGCTCTGGCTTGTCATCCTTCTTTGTATCATCAGATGGAGTGACGGTTGCAGCGCTGCCGGAGGATGAGCCACCAGAGGATGAGCTGCCGGAAGTATTTGTATCATCCTTTCCTTCCGAAGATGATGCATCCTTATGCAGATACAGCACATCCACTGCTCCCCATCCGCCATCCTCATGTTCTACACATACACGAAGTTTTACGCTCTTTGTTTTATCCAGTGTAAAAGTTACCTTCGGTGTATGCCAGTCTCCCCATGCGGTCATTGCTGTGGCTTCGCCGGTAAATAATACACTTTCATCTTCTGCGTTTAATATCTGCATGGTTACATCTGACTGTGCCCCCTGGGCATATGCTTCCAATGTATAGGTTCCTTTTTCCAGCGTAATTGCTTCCTTATATGTAACAGAACCATTTGCTGCGGATGCTCCGTACCAGCCCATACTGTTTTTTCCGCTCTTTGCATTCTCTGCGGAAGGAATTCCCTTGAACGTGGCTCCGTCTACGGTAAAGTATTCTCCACGGTCAAATTCAACCGCTTCTTTATTTGTAATCAGATTTGCATATTTTACCTGTAAAGTAAGTGTAACATCTACACTGGTTTTTCCTTTGTAAGCACCTCTTGTAATTTCTTTGCTCAAAGAAACCGTGCCTGGAATCTGATAAGTTCCGGGCTTTGACATATCCGCCTTTTTTACAGATGCTTCATCCCAGGTAACCGCCTCTGCTACCGGTGTTTTGCTATCGGAATAAGTAACTTCCACGGAATCCGGAAGTGTAAAATCACTGCCTGCAGTAATCGTCTGTGTCAGTGCAGAATCAAATCCTTCTACACTTACCAGATTCGAAACAGCACCCGTTTTTACATAATTCCATACATGAAGTGCAGGAGTTGCCGTGCCATCCGGATAAAACATGGCTTCATTGTCAACTGCAGAACCGCCATACCATTTGCCTGCATCTTTCGAATCATATTCGTTGGCATAACTTGAAGCCCATCCGCTTCCGTATTTTTCCCACTTTTCCTGATTTTCCTTTACCTGTGCATTGTATGCATCTCCGGTAAGTCCTTTGGTATTTCCAACGGTCAGCCATGCCGGCTCCCAGTAATATACCCCAAGTCCTCCTGCTTCGTTTACCGTATTGATCAGATTGCGGATTGCAGTTGCCTGTCCCTGCTCGGTAAACGGCTCCGTTGTGTCAGCTCCGTTATCATTATTTCCAACACGCACTGTATTGGCATGTCCGTCACTGTCTTCTAACGTATAAGCATAACTGGTTTCCGCAACCATCACATCTTTACAATATGTATTCTTTACCGTCTCAAACTGCTGTTTTAAGTTATCTAATGTTCCATGCCAGTATGGATAATAACTGGTGGCAAGAATATCATAATCAACATTGTTGTCCTGCAGATTTCCTGCCCATGTTACCATGGTTCCTTTATGTGGGCTTTCCACATGGATGACGACTTTGACATCCGGATTGTACATTTCTACACCGGTTGCGCCCGCTGAAAATAATACACACATATTGCTGACATTTGTCTCACCGATAAATCCGCCCGTTGTCTCATTTCCAACCTGCACCATATCCACAACATCTTTTGACGGATCAATGGTATTTAAGGATTTTGTGATATAAGTATTTAATGCCTCTTTTTTCTGTTCAAGGGTGTACCCTTTCCATGCTTTGGGTTCCTGCTGCTTGCCCGGGTCTGTCCACAGATCGGAGCAGTGGAAGTCAACTAACATTTTCAATCCGGCATTGCGGCATGCATCTGCAAATTCCTTTGCTTTTGCCACATCATTGTTTCCTCCGCCATAGCCGTTGCCATTGGCATCATACGGATCATTCCATACACGGACACGAATGTGATTGATGCCCTGCTCTTTGATAAACCTGCAGATATCATCAAGCGTTGTCAGTTCGTTTCCGTCATAGTCACGGTATACCACACCACTCTGTAATTCAGAGATCATGGAGGAGATATCCATTCCCATGATAAAATCATCATCAAGATTTTGTACTTTTTTCACATTGACTGCTGCATCCTTTACAACCTGGGCATTGTCTTCCTCTGCCACTGCAGCCGCATAGGAAACAACCGTTTCATAGTCATCCTGTATGATGGCCGGATCGTCATAGGTGCCATTAAAAATATTTTCATATGCCTTCTTCACACCATCTGTTCCATAGTAAGCATCATAACTCTTTAACCATGTTTTCGTTGTTTTCTCAGAAGAAAGTTCATCCAGATCAAATCCTACTTCTTTATTGTTTATTCCATCTTTTTTATACTTCAGTTCGATCTGATACCAGCCATTTTTTCCTGCTATTTTTTCCATGCAATAATAAGATGAACCATCAATCTCTGCTATACTTTCATCTTTTCCTGCCAGTAAATTTCCATCACAGTTCTTCCAAAACTGAATTGCCGGAATTCCGTCTCCTGTATATTTAAAATAGAATGTTTTGGTCATATACGCATCCGTATTACTGTTGTCTGCTCTTGTTAAAGTAATATCATCAAGGTATCCCCAACCGCCTTCATTTAAATCAACAGTTACCTTTATGGTAATAGAAGCTCCCGTGTTAACTGTCAATGCATTTTTTGTTTTACACTCTGTCAGCCCATCTGAAAACCCAATATCCGCACTCTGCTCTGTTGTTCCATCAGAAATTGAAATTGTACCACTATTTACAGATCCACCGTATGTGTTTAATGAAACATAATAGTTTCCTTCTTCTACGGCTGACACCTCATGCGTAATCGTGAGTACCTGTGCTTTCTTACTCCATATATTAAGGCTTGAATCATTATCTTTTGCATAATTTTTTCCTACAGCAAATGTCGTTAAATCACTTCCCACAGACCACTCCGGCGTCCAGCCATCAGTTGACTCACTAAAATTTTCCTGATAAATTACCGTATCCGCTGCCTGTACGCTCTCCTTTCCGGCATTCCACACCCCAAGCTGTGTAATCACCATAGCAAGTGCCAGAAAAAAACTGAGCACTCTCCTGTTCCAATGTTTTTTCTCTTTCATACACGATCCTCCCTCTTTGGACACAAACACGATAGTTCTGATATCCTCTCCCTTATCACCAGACCTATCGTGTTGCGCAACCGTTTGTTTTATTGATATGTCCACTATACCACTTGCGCAACCGTTTATTCAATTGACGGAAATTCCAAGTTTTTCTTATGCATTTTATACACTTTTCACATACATTTCCGTTGCATGAAAGAGATTTTGCACAAAACAAAAAAGGTGCAATGTTGTAAATCACTGCGCCTTTTTTGATATTTTATGCAATTATACCTGCATTTTTATTCTTTATTCTGTTTTATGCGTTTTTTTATAAGGTATTTGCTTATAATTCTTTCAACTACCGTAAACACTTTTACCAATGTCTTTGCGATGCTTTATTTTAATTTTTCAATTATGGTTTCTAATTCAGCTGCTTCCAATTCTGTTGCATCCATAATCTGTTCTAACGAGTACCCTTTCTTATGCATATTTAAAATTACTTTTTCAATTTCTCTTTGCTTGCCCTCGGCAATTCCAGCTTCTCGCCCCTCGGCAATTCCGGCTTCTTTAATGCCCTGACTCAAATTACACATAATACTCACTTCCTCCTTAAAATTTTCTTCCATTGGAATATGATATTCCTGTTCCATAATTTTCATTTTTTGCTGTTGTGATAATTCATTAGAAAACATGGCACATAACAGTCTATGCAGCACATATTCATTATGACTCTCCGGAAGCGCATTCGTCAAGCCGATCATAACGATATTTACCAGATTCAAATTTCCTTTCCAATTATGCTTTCCGAGTAAATCTTCTTTTGTTAAATAAATATGACACATACTGTTTTCCGGCATATTCATGCAAACCCATATACCTGTCTCTTATACACATCTCCGAGCCCACGAGACTGCAGCTAATC
>ENA-OZAP01000219-OZAP01000219.1-human-gut-metagenome-genome-assembly--contig:-NODE-219-length-15036-cov-6.202256_pt1 | contig 15036 bp, 9 predicted proteins | sample MGYA00244208_ERZ653500 | MGnify/ENA primary metagenome ERZ653500 (study PRJEB26926, sample SAMN06165027) | human gut metagenome | biome: ENVO:00009003; feature: ENVO:2100002; material: ENVO:00002003...
GAGATTAGCTGCAGTCTCGTGGGCTCGGAGATGTGTATAAGAGACAGGCTCATACATAAGCTCAATTGACATGCCAAAGTATTTCTGCTTTATTCCGTCTACCTTCTTCTTGGCAGCATCGCGCATGCTTTTCACGCGCTCCTTTTTCTTCTCGTCTCCGTCAAATTTCCTGATGACAGCAATTCTGCCAAAGGATATTTTGTTTAAGAACTCCTGCATGCCGACATAGCCTGTCACATCCGCCATTCCATCAAACAATGCTATATCCTCTGAAAGTGTAAGCGCATACTTTTCAAGCCCGGGTGTAGCTGATGCCAGGTCTTTCGCCATTGTAAGCTCCTGAACAGTCTCCTCCAAAAGCACCCTGCTGTAATCCACTATCTCCTTAATGATTTCTGAATCCTCAAGCTGTTTAGCTGACTTTATATCATAGAGCCTCAGGAGGCTGTTCATCCACTTTCTCGGCCATGATGAGCTGCCCGCCTTATAGTAGATATCCTCCACCATCTGCCTGACGGCAGAGTCATTTCTCCCCTTGCTGTAGGTATCTATAAGGTTGATAAATGCCTCGTTGTCTTCTCTTGCATAATTGTCCTCAAATACCTGTGCCAAAGCATCCTTTAGCATAAGCTTAAGCTCTGCCTGGTCACCGATTCTGAAATCAGGATCCAGATTAAGCTGTGCGAAATTATTCTGCACCACAAACAGACAAAACGAATCGATTGTAGTGATGAGCGCATTGTGAACCAGTGTCGACTGCCTCTGCAGGTTCTCATCGTCCAGCTTTTGCTCCTTCAAGCTGTCTATCGCACGGCTGACACGCTCCCTCATCTCAGCAGCTGCAGCCTTGGTAAACGTCACCACAAGCATCCTGTCGATATCCACCGGCGGATCATCCACACATATTCTGTTTACTATACGCTCAACGAGTACAGCTGTCTTTCCTGAGCCCGCTGCCGCCGATACAAGTATATCCCTGTCTCTTAAATCTATTACCTTTTTCTGTTCACTGGTCCATTTAACATCCATATTATATCTCCCGATTATGGCTTTATATTATTATCTCCATAGCATGCTTTATGCTCTGCCGCTGCAATCTGTGTACGCATTTTATCAAGTACATCTTCCTTATTGTCACCGTTAAAGCTTCTTTCGCTAAAGCCCGGTATCCTTGAATCATACCTGCATATGGCCTGAAAAGCGCAATATGCGCAGCTGTCTATTTTATTGTTCTTGATAGGATTGACGGCAACATTTCCATCGTATATTTCTCTTCCTATCTCGCGAAGCTTCTCTCGCGCAAACCTTGTTATCACATCAAACTCTTCGGCGTTTGCCACCTTTGAGCCTGCAGCCGGTGTCTGATCCTTTTTTAAGGTGACAGGGATTACGTCAGAGCTTTTCTCAAAGTCCCTGTCCATGCCTCTGTATGCCTTTTCGTCCGAGTTGATAAGCCCGTCAGGCTTGAGCTTCTTTAATATCATCTGATTGATTTCTTCCTCAGACAGCTCAGTGCCCGGTGTCACATCCTTTAAATCAATTACAGGATCGTCGATGTGATAGTACAGCATACCGCCCGGCTCCACACTTACCTGCTTTAGCGCCTCTTTCTTTTGTTCCATGACAGCGTCCATGTACACTGCAAGCTGAAGCTGCGTGCCATAGTACAGCTTCACCAGGTCAAAAACTGTATTTCCCGACTTGTAATCCAGTACCTTCACAAAAAGCCTGCCCTCATCCGTATATGTGTCAGTCCTGTCCACGCGTCCCTTTATATCAACCGTCACATCATTTGCCATATCAAGGCTCTCGTAAAAAGAAAACTCAAACCTCTCAGGCACAAAGCTGCCTCTTCGTATCTGGGTTGTGAGTGCCCATACTGTCTGCTTAAATACCGCCTTCATATGTGATATCGAATGTTGGCTTTCCGCTGTATCAAATATGCCAAAGCCTGCATACTCATCAATCACCTCATTTATTGCTTCCATCGCAAGCTCATCTCTTTTTGCATCTGTCACGCTAAACCAGTCAGTACTCTCCCTATCAAGCTTCTTACTGTATCTTTCCAGTGCTTCATGGTATATATTACCCATATCAAGGGATGTAAAGCCGCTCTCCTCACGCTCTGTAAGCCTCAATCCATAATTTAAAAAATGCGCATATGCACATCTGGCAAACTGCTCAAAGCGCGTGATACTGCCCTCCATGTGTCTGCCGTATATACTTCTTGCCACATTTCGGCTAATCGGATCCTTTGAATAATGCTCAAACCTTGCATTGATGAGCCTCTCCACGGAATTTTTTTGAGTAAATTCTTTATCGTCTACTGCATTACATTCCCCTGCATCACTGACTGATGCGTCATAGAGCATCACCGCTGCTGCAATCTCGCACCATCTGTCATCCACCTCATTTGACAGCAGATAATCCAGAGCACTCTGCCTGCTTGATATATCCAAAAGCTGTTCTACATCCTCTGTCTCAGTCACGACAAGCTCCGGAAACATCCCCTTTAATATACCTATGAGGTACGATGGCTGGGCAGCCTTTTTTTCACTGTCAAGTCTCGTATAGCTGATATAAAGCTCCCTGGATGGCTTTGTCATGTTCAGATACAGATAAAACCTCTGTATAAATGCCTGCTCCCTTGCCCCAGGCGCAAGCTCTATATCCAGCTCCTTAAGTGCCTCTCTCTCATACTGGGATATAATGCCTCCCCTTCCTGCCGCCTTTGGAACAATCCCATCGTTTACGCCTGCAAAAAACATGACCTTTATGTTGGTCAGACGCGTTCTCTCAATATCTCCGATTGTCACAGTGTCGTATCCCGGCGGTATGACTGCTACATCTGCCGCATCCAGTCCTGCATCCAGTATCTGCGTAAATTCCTCTGCATCCATGCATTCATCGCCCAGCACCGCCACATATTTTTCAAAGAGCTGCATGACTATTTTGTATATCTGTCCGTATTCCTTTGATGCGGTCTGGTCCCCTGCATCAAGCAGTACCTGCTCCTTTTTTGCAAGCTTATCAGGTATATCAAGCAAAACTATCAGCTTATATATAGCGAGCACATAGTCCTTTACCGTTGACTTTTTATCGGAAAACACCTGATATACCGGCTTTAGCAGCTCCATTATATACTCCCTGCTTTGGTTTAAGAGCTCAATGTCATAGCCTGCATTATGCTTTGGCAGCCTGACCCACTTTTTGTCCCATGCGCTTTTACCTCTTACTCCACAGGCGAGCACGTAGTTTTCAAGTACATCTATTTCACTGTCCAATAGCTCACTAAAGCCGCACCGCAAAAATCTGAACACCGCATCTGCCGAGAAATTTTGTGCCGCAATATCGGGTATTGACCTGATAAACTCAATAAACGGATGGAAAAGTATCTCCTGTGTGGCATCGATAAAGTAAGGAATATTGTATTTGTCAAATATTTCACGCACATAACCTGCATATATATTCACATCTCCTGTGACTATAGCAATATCTCGGTAACGCAGGTTTTCGTTCCTTACAAGTTCATTAATTCTTCTGGCTATCTTTGTCAGCTCCTGCTTTTGGTCACGCAGACAGTCTATATGAATGTGCTTTGGTGCTTTTTTAAAGGAGCATCTTCGTTTTCTGAAAAGCTGCTGTTCCATAAAGCTTAGCTCTTCGTTTTCTGCAAGCCGGTAGTTTTTATCAAGGATAATAGGTTCCTCGACTTCTATGCCATAAAACGCTGCCATTTCGGTGAGTGATTTCACTGTCCTTTTTGGCATGTCAAACAGCTCCTGCATGCCTCTGCTCTTAAAGATATCCTCACGACAGTCTATTGTGAGCGTTACATATATTTTCTTTGAAATGACAAAGAGCTTTTTGATGAGCTGGTTCTGTATAGGTGTAAATCCAGTAAATTCATCAAATGCAATGACTGAATTTCTAAGAATGGCAGACTCCTCCGCCACATTGCTAAGCACATTAAGTATTTCCTCTGCAGTGATATATTTGTCCTGCATAAACTTCTCAAATGCTTCGTAGAGCACGAGCACATCCTTGAGCTTATCTGAGAGTGTATCCGATAGCCTGCCTGAGGCAATATATCTTCCGAGCTCCTCAGGTGATATATTGTACTGCACAAGCTCCGAAAGCAGTGACTTTACCTCGCTTATATAGCCAATGCGGTTTAAGTTTCTGCCTATTACACCAAGCTTATCCGCCTCCTGTGCCGCAAGCTTTCTGAGTACAAGGTTCTTACCTGTCTCCTCAAGCACCGTGAGATTTGTGATTCCAAGCTCATCAAACACTCTGTAGGCTAAGCGCTTAAAGCTTAGCACATCTATATTCATGATAGCTTTATTCTCCGACAAATCTACAAGCTGTCTCTGCGTCTGCATTGTAAACTGCTCAGGCACTATTACAAGATAATTGTCCCTTGGGTTTGCCTTTGCCTCTTTCACTATCCTGTTAAAGAGATATTTTGTTTTTCCGTTTCCTGAATTACCTGTGATAAACTGTAATGACATAAAAAGACTCCATGATTAACTACTGTGTAAAATGTATACTGTAATTATATCATGAAGTCCCCTATTATTGAATTACTTATTGTGCTTCAATTCAGCTTAATAACCGCTATACCTTGTGATTAGTGATGGAAAAGTCTGATTCCTGTAAAGCTCATCACCATACCGTACTTATTACATGTATCAATAACATGATCATCTCTCACAGATCCACCCGGCTGGGCTACATACTTCACGCCGCTCTTGTGGGCACGCTCAATGTTGTCACCGAATGGGAAGAATGCATCAGAACCAAGTGCTACATCCGTATTTCTGTCAAGCCATGCTCTCTTCTCCTCTGCTGTAAATACGTCCGGCTTTACCTTGAAGAACTTCTGCCACTCACCCTCTGCAAGCACATCCATATAATCCTCACCGATATAAAGGTCAATAGTATTGTCGCGGTCTGCACGTCTGATACCATCCACAAACTGAAGTCCAAGCACCTGTGGAGACTGACGAAGCCACCAGTTGTCTGCCTTTGAGCCTGCAAGTCTGGTACAGTGGATACGAGACTGCTGGCCTGCTCCGATACCGATTGCCTGGCCGCCCTTTACATAGCATACAGAGTTGGACTGTGTATACTTTAATGTAATCATAGATATTGCCAGATCGATCTTAGCCTGCTCTGTGAGCTCCTTGTTCTCTGTCACAATATTTGAGAAGAAATCATCATCAATATGAAGCTCGTTTCTGCCCTGCTCAAATGTGATACCAAATACATCCTTTCTCTCGATAGGTGCCGGCTCATATGACGGGTCAATCTCGATAACACAGTAGTTGCCTTTCTTCTTAGCTTTTAAAATCTCAAGAGCCTCGTCTGTGTAGCCCGGAGCGATAACACCGTCTGACACCTCTCTTTTGATTACAAGTGCAGTGCTCTTGTCACATACATCTGAAAGTGAAATAAAATCACCAAATGATGACATTCTATCAGCGCCTCTTGCTCTGATATACGCATTTGCAAGTGGTGTAAACTCGATATCCATATCGTCAACCCAGTAAATCTTTTTCTCCACATCTGAAAGTGGCTGTCCTACTGCTGCACCTGCAGGTGAAACATGCTTGAAGGATGTTGCTGCCGGAAGACCTGTTGCCTTCTTAAGCTCTCTTACAAGCTGCCATCCGTTAAAGGCATCAAGGAAGTTGATATATCCAGCTCTGCCGTTAAGCACTTTTATAGGAAGCTCTCCCTCCTTCATAAATATTCTGGCCGGTTTCTGATTTGGGTTACATCCGTATTTTAATTCGTATTCCTGCATTTTTCTGTTCTCCTGTTTTTATCTGCTTATCTTGTATATTTGACCGTTTATATAGTGTTTTATTTGTTTTTGTTTACGATTCTGCTCTCATACTCGCCTGTTGCGATATCAATATATCTGACAAAGAGGGATACCTTATTATCCTCGTTTAAGTTTTCCCATACCATATCGGTAAACTCATCGATATCTCCGTCGATATCTACCCATGTAGGCTCACCCTCAAAGCTTGGCAGTGGATTTCCATCGCCCATATATGTATGGATGAAATGTCCCTCTCCCGCAACCGGTGCTGAGTATGCAAATGTATATCTGTTGCATGCATCAGGATTGCCGTTGTTGCTCTTTAAGATTGACATAGCATAGTTGAACTCACCATTGTCAATATGCATGATTCCTGAAATTCTAGGTGTATAGTTAGGAGCGTCAGGCTCAAACTCTCTTGTCCTTAAGGCCTGCTCAAATGTCTGCTGCTTGTCCATCAGCTCATAGATAGTATCTGTCTGGTCACCATTTGTGACAATTGTCTTGTTGCCGAGCACTCTTACAGGTGCGTAAATGATAAGACTTGGATCCTCAAGCTTTGAAGGGTCAAATGCCTGTGTTCTGATGCCCTCGCCATCCTCTACAAATACTCTGTTGCGGCTGTTTTCGCTTCTGCCCATGATAAAGTATGCTGTTACAGCCTTCTTACCATCCTTTGTGCGGCCGATTACGATACCTCTGCCAGGGTATGTTGTGCTTGATAATTCCTTTGCTAATGATACTCTTTCCATGTCATCCTCCATGTTTTCTGATAATGTGGTCTGCATCCCCAAATTACTCGGGATCTGCCGGAATAAAAAAGACCGTCTGAACACACATAATAATATAAAGCTTTGCAGGAAACTTATATAAATGTGCGCCCAGACGGTCGGCAATCAACTGTTATACTCCATGTGGTTATCCACTTCCGTCAGTCATATAACTGCCTTTATTTAATCATGTATTTTTGTCATTGTCAAGTACCACTTTAAAATAAGCATGCACTTATAAGTTATTCTTATAAGTACATGCTTGTAAACAATACCATTATTTACTAATTTTTAAAGCTGTGAATAGGTGCCGGGATTCTTCCTCCACGGTTTACAAATGCATCACAAGAGAATCTGTTTACCGGCATAACCGGTGCACTTCCAAGGAGTCCTCCGATTTCTACCACATCACCTACATCCTTTCCGATTGCCGGAAGCAGTCTGCAGGCTGTTGTCTTTTGATTTATCATACCGATAGCCATCTCATCTGCGATAATTCCTGAAATTGTGGTGGCCTTTGTATCGCCTGGGATTGCAATCATGTCAAGTCCCACTGAGCACACACAGGTCATAGCCTCAAGCTTTTCGAGAGTAAGTGCACCATCGTTTACGGCATCTATCATTCCCTGATCCTCTGATACAGGAATAAAGGCACCTGAGAGTCCGCCGACATATGAGGATGCCATGATACCGCCCTTTTTCACCTGATCGTTTAAGAGTGCAAGTGCTGCTGTTGTTCCCGGAGCTCCGGCTCTCTCTAAGCCTATCTCACAGAGAATGTCGGCTACAGAGTCTCCGATAGCCGGTGTAGGTGCAAGTGAAAGATCTATGATTCCAAATGGCACTCCAAGCTTCTTTGAAGCCTCCTTTGCCACAAGCTGTCCTACTCGTGTAACCTTGAAGGCTGTCTTCTTGATTGTCTCACAGAGCACCTCAAAGTTCTCGCCTCTTACCTTTTCAAGAGCAGTCTTTACTACTCCGGGTCCGCTGACACCTACATTAATGATGGCATCAGCCTCTGTCACACCATGGAATGCTCCTGCCATAAACGGATTGTCATCAGGAGCGTTGCAGAATACTACAAACTTGGCACAGCCTGATACAGGAAGGTGCTTTGTCACCTCTGCTGTCTCCTTTATCATCTCGCCAATCAGCTTTACTGCATCCATGTTGATTCCGGTTTTTGTAGAGCCAACATTTACAGAGCTGCATACCAGGTCTGTCTCAAGCATTGCCTGAGGGATGGATTTGATTAAAAGCTCATCCGCCTTTGTCATGCCCTTTGACACAAGTGCTGAGTATCCACCGATGAAGTTGACACCTACCTCTTTGGCAGCTCTGTCAAGAGTCTTTGCTATGGTAACAAAATCCTCTGAGCTCTTGCAGGCCGCACCGCCGACAAGGGCGATAGGTGTAACTGAAATACGTTTGTTTACGATAGGGATACAGTAGTTGTTCTCTATCTCTTTTCCTGTTGCTACAAGATTCTTTGCAAGTGTTGTAATCTTGTTGTAGATATTCTCATTTACCTTTGCAAGGTCTGAGTCTATACAGTCGAGCAGGCTGATACCGAGTGTGATTGTACGCACGTCAAGATTTTCCTTCTCCACCATGTCATTGGTCTCAATTACTTCACCAATATTTATCATTTTGCTGTTCTCCTTTAACTGTGTATGACATTTTTATGCTAAACTAGATTCGATGCATCATCTCAAAGATTTCTTCCTTCTGACACTTTATTGTTACACCAATTTCTTCTCCAAGTGCATCAAGCTGGTCAGAAATCTCTGCAAATGAAGCTGTAGCATTTGCCATATCAACAATCATCATCATGTTGAAATAACCTGAAACGATAGTCTGTGAGATATCAAGCACGTTTACACTGCCCTCTGACAGATATGTACATACCTTTGCGATGATTCCTACTGTGTCTTTTCCGACAACTGTGATGATTACTTTGTTCTTTGTGTTATCCATAACAACTTATTCTCCTGTTCTCTTATTCTACGACTATGCGGTCTGATGCCCTGTCTCTCTTAGCCACATACATAGGGAAATCACTTGCCTTATATGGATTGTCTCCCATTGTGACCTCAAGCCTGACGGCTTCATACGCCAGCTTTTCGTAGTTGTTTTCTTTACTAAGGTGTCCCAGTATTACTGAGCCAAATTTATCATGAAGAAGCTCGCATAACAACTGCCCGCTTCTCTCATTCGACAAATGTCCGCTGTCACCCATGATTCTGCGCTTGAGCGGATACGGATATGCCCCTGTCTGGAGCATATTTATATCATGATTGGCTTCAAGCAGCAGCCCATCCAGGTTCTGAAGCTTTGAAACCAGTGCATCATCATACGTGCCAAGGTCTGTCACGACCGCCATCGCATGATTTTCGTTTTTAAATCTGTACGCGACAGGATCAGCCGCATCGTGTGATATGTGAAGCGGCTCAAACTCTATATCGCCTATTGTAAAATCGACGCCTGCCTCAACAGGATGAAACAGCTCATCATCTATATTTCCAACGGATTTGGTACATTTTATGGCCCCTATTGTGGCCTTTGTTGCATAAATCGGAATATGATAGCGTCTTGCCATGACACCAAGCCCTGCGATATGGTCTATATGCTCATGTGTCACGAGAATCCCCTGCATATCTGTGGCCGTCATATCAAATTCATTCAGTCCGTTTTCTATTTTCTTACCGCTGATGCCCGCGTCTATGAGCACATGACAATCATCCGTACCCACGCATATACAGTTTCCACTGCTGCCGCTGGCAATGCTGCATAATTCTAACATGTTAATTCTCTTTCCAGTATAATTCTATTTTGTCTCCCTCATGAAGCTCCTCGGAAAACTGGGCATCTCTGCCATTTATTACAGTGGCTATTGCCCTGCCCTTTCCTGCCTGTAAATCAAATGAGATATGGGTAAATATATCGACAAATATATATGTATCCTTGCCGGACAGCTCTACAGGCTCACCGTTTACAATTACTGTAACTGTATTTTCTGATGAGTCTTCTTCCTGTATATCATTTTTTGGCAATTCGTTTTCCGGCACAGCAGATGCTTCAGCTTCTTTAGCAAACTCATCATGCAGCTCATCGAGCACCTGATTCATCATCTGCTCTGATGTTCTGGTCACTGTGTTGTCTGACTCTGTGCTGTTTGCATCCTGCTCAGCTAAGACCGAGGCATCATCTGAATCAGACTCTTGTGTGTCATTATAATTGTTATTGTCGATTCTTGCAACATCATATTCATCTGTTTTCCACTCAACAGAGAAATTTTCATATACAAGAGTGTCGAGATCAGCCTCTTCATTGTTTACAAATATCATCTGGTCTGTGTCAATAACGAGGTCCATAAACTGCGCAATCTGACGCACTGTATAGTAATTTCTTGTCTCAATCACATCGTTTTCCCTGATGCTGTAATCCTCCGGCTCAAGCCTTCCGTTTACCTGGACAAACCTTGGACATGATACCTTTCTGCCGTTTATGATAAAAGTAATGACGGAATGATTGTACTCATCAAGCTGCGATATCTTATACTCTGCTGCCTCTCCTGCTGTGGACGGTTCTATGATTATCTCACTGTTTGGCTCAAGTGGTGTGTTTATGCTTGCCGGCTTTCCGTTCATGGTCACCACTGCGCCCTCTCCTGCCTCGCCTCTTACAAGCCTTGCCACACCATTTACCGTAAAGTTTATCGGGGTGCCGCGCTTTGGAAACAGCTCATCGTTTGGAAATCCCGCCTGAAGCGCCGCATCGACTATTGTAAGCCTGTTATTGTCATAGAGCTTTATTCTCTCACCGTTGAATCTGACCATAATAAAATTATTTCTCTGGTCATAATAATTCAGACATATACCAATTGGAGTGACAAGAAGCGGATCCTTCTTAATATCCTCCTGCTCAAAGGTCACATCGCCAAGCACTTCCTCACCTCTTAGAGCGACTCTTTCCTCCGGCAGGTCAAGGTCTTCCGCAAGCTTTTCCGTGAAGCCGTGTATCTTGCCTCCGCCTCCGACTACAAAGCAGGCACTCACTGTTTTATCACCGTTTAGCTCTCTGATTTTAGTCGATACCTCTTGTGCAATATTATCAACAACAGGTGCTGCCACATCCCAGACATCCTGTGCAGGAATTGTGTGCTCGATGCTCATGATATCCTTGTATGTAACCGTATCACTTGTCGTAGACTGAAGCTTGATGCTCTCCGCCATATTGAAATCCACGAGGAAATGCTGCACAATAACTTCTGTCAGCTCATCTCCTGCATGCGGTATCATGCCATAGGCTATGATACTTCCGTCTCTTGTGATTGAGATATCACTCGTTCCGGCTCCCACATCGACAAGTGCGATATTAAGCATACGATAGTTCTCCGGAATTGCCACATTGATAGCGGCGATAGGCTCCAATGTCATATTGGCTACACTAAGCCCGGCCTGTCCCACTGCCGCATACAGTCCGTCTACCACATCCTCCGGCAGAAATGTAACTATGATATCCTCGCCTATTTTGTTTGCCTTATGCCCCTCAAGGCTGATAAACACCTCATCATTCAAAAAGAATTTGACTGTAGAATATCCCACACAGTAAAACTTATAGCTTGTATCGTTAACCTCCTTGAGTGCCTCCTGTGCTTTTTCTATGCCAAGCAGGTCAAGCGTATGGACATCCTCGCCGGTCACCACAGACTCCTGCGCATACTCATACTCCACATGCGTCGTGACAGTCTTTAATACTCGTCCTGCGGCTGCTATACACACCTCTTCAAGTGGCTGTCCTGTCTGTTTTTCAAGCTCGTCCTTTACTTCCTTAATGGTTTTTGCCACCCTGCCTATATCATGTATCTGACCGTCAAGCATCGCTCTGGTCTCATGCTCCCTGACATACTGTGCTGTAACCACAAATTCCTTGTCATCAGTCTGATAGCCGACAGTTCCTACAACATTTCTTGTACCAATGTCCAAACCGAATACATTGTTCATTTCCACTACTCCTTGTATTTGCTAAGCGCTTTATTTATTGAAGCTATCGTGTTTTCGATATCTCCATCATTATCAATAACCTCCTTGCAGTGCCTTCTGTACTCAGCTTCTTTAAGCTGGCTTGCAAAGATACTGTCAATCTTCTCATCTGAATAGCCTCTTGATGACTTAAGTCTTTTTCTTCTGACTTCTTCACTTGCATAAATATACCACAGCTCGTCGCAGATTTCACCATATCCCTCCTCTATAAGGAGTGCTGCTTCAAGCACAAGCATGAAAAGACCTTCTTTTTTTGCCTCTTTAACTGCATTAAGCACATATTCCTTTACTGCAGGATGCACTACTTCATTTAGAAGCTCTCTTTTTTTATCATTCGAAAAAATCACTCCGGCAAGTGCCGGTCTGTCAAAATGCCCGTCCTCAAGCCATATCGGTTCGCTCGCAAACAATTCCTTTAATCTGTTGTAGCAGTCGCTTCCCGGCTCCATCAGCTCATGTGCTATCTCATCGGAGAGCATGACCCTTACGCCCTCAAGCTCCTTAAGATAGCTAAGCACTGCCGATTTCCCGGCACCTACACCACCTGTTATTCCTATAAAAATCATACTATTTCCTTTTCTGTCATCAATGCGCATCATACCAGTCATAGCCACACTCGGTGCCCACCTCCATGGATACCTTCATGTCCACCGCGCCACGCATTTCTTTCTCCAGAAGCTTAATCACTTTATCCTTCTCAGCTTCCTTTGTCTCAATTAAAAGCTCATCATGCACCTGAAGGATAAGTCTTGACTTTAAGCCCTCGTCAAGAAGCCTGTCATGCACACGTATCATGGCAATCTTTATGATATCGGCTGCTGTACCCTGAATAGGTGAGTTCATCGCAACTCTCTCTCCAAACTGTCTTTGCATGAAATTGCTCGAGTTCAGCTCGGGAATCGGTCTGATACGTCCAAACATGGTCTTTGTATAGCCATTTTTCTTGGCATCCAAAACCGTCTGATCCAAAAACTCCTTAATCTTTGGATATTTGACAAAATAGCTGTCTATATAGCCCTGTGCCTCTTTCCTTGAAATCCCCAGGTCGTTAGACAGGCCAAACGCACTGATGCCATATACGATACCAAAATTTACCGCCTTGGCATTTCTTCTTTGAAGGTCTGTGACCTCATCAAACGGTGTGTCAAACACAAGGGATGCTGTACTTCTGTGGATATCCTGACCATTCTTAAAGGCCTCTATCATCCTTTCATCCCCTGAAAGCGCCGCAAGCACCCGAAGCTCGATCTGCGAGTAGTCTGAGTCAACAAACAGATCTCCATCCTCAGGCAGAAATACCTTTCTGATAAGCTTGCCCAGCTCAATCCTTATCGGGATATTCTGCAGATTAGGCTCTGTGCTTGAAAGACGGCCTGTCGCAGTGATTGTCTGATTTAAGGTAGTATGGATTTTGCCATCGGATGCAATATATCCCGAAAGTCCGTCAGCATATGTGCTCTTTAGCTTTGTGAGCTGTCTGTATTCCAGAATATCCGCGACAATCGGATACTCCGGTGCCAGCTTTTCAAGCACATCTGCCGCAGTAGAATAACCGGTCTTTGTCTTCTTTTCATTTGGCAGACCAAGCTTTTCAAAGAGAATGACTCCAAGCTGCTTTGGCGAATTTATATTAAACTCTTCACCTGCTGCCTCATATATTTTCTTTTCAAGCTCAGTTATCGAAACAGCAAGCTTGTCTCCATACTCCTTAAGCTTTATTCCATCAGCCCTTATACCCTCATTTTCCATATCATACAGCACAAAAACGAGCGGGAGCTCGATATCTTTATAAAGCGTGAGCATATCCATTTCCTTTAGCTTCTGCAAAAGAACCGGCTTTGATTTCCAGGCAGTATACACCTCGTAGCAGGCACAGTCCACTGCCTTTTTCTCATCCTCCTTCATCATCCGGGTGAAATCAAGCTTTCCCAGATAATCCTTTTTAGATGAGAGCATAAGCCCCAGATAGTCCTTTGCAACCGCATCATATGGATACTCCCCGACAAGCGGATTGATAAGGTATGCAGCCACCATCATGTCAAAATATCTGCCTCTGTCATCTGCCTTTATCTCTTTGCTCTTAAATCTGTGCAGATTGGTCTTTAAATCCGGTGATATCCATGACTTTACTTCCAGGGTATTTAATATTTCATCCAGGAAGCTGCTTGAAATCTCATCACCTGTACAGATAAAATAAATGTCCTCCTCTGAAAAACAAATCGAAACAGCAAGATAATCGTTAGAAACCGGCTCCGAAAACAGACTTAGCTGTCCATCACTTTCGCAGTTTTCCAAAGACTCTCCCGGTACTACCGCAAAAGCGACCTCCCTGCCCTTTGCCTTCTCAAACACTCTCTCTGCAGTCTTTAAGTCCCTTACTACCACAAAATGTTCCTCGGCATTGTTTTTAGGAGCCTCCACATTAAACCGTGACAACATGTTTTTGAATTCGTATCTTTTGCACAGTAAAAAGGCTTCCTCAGTGTAGAGTGACTCTACTCCGCCACTAAGCTTTGCATCAGAAAATTCATAGTCAACCGGCGCATCAAGTATGATTGTCGCAAGCTCCTTGCTCATAAGCGCCTGCTCCCAGTACTCCACTATATTCTTTGAAGCCCTTGGCGGCTTTACATTCTCAGCGTCCTCATGTACTGCCTCTATACAGTGATATTTTGCTATAAGTGCGCCTGCTGTCTTTTCGCCGATACCGGGTACCCCGGGAATATTATCAGACGTATCTCCCTGCAGAGCCTTTACATCGATAAATTCCTTTGGAGTGACGCCGTACTTTTCGATAACATCTGCTGTATTGTAGTTTTCTATCTCGGTTCCTGTTTTCTTTGTCTTTGGAATCCTTACCATGACATGGTCAGTCGCAAGCTGCAAAAGGTCTCTGTCTCCGGAAATGATGGCGACATCCATACCGGCCTTTTCTGCCCTGACAGATAAGGTTCCAAGTATATCGTCGGCCTCATAGCCTTCCTTTTCCACGATTTTAATGCCCATAGCGGTAAGCATTTCCTTTATCATAGGCACCTGCTGCCTAAGTTCCTCGTCCATAGGCTTTCTCGTGCCCTTGTACGCATCAAACATCCTGTGGCGAAACGTCGGTGCATGCACATCAAATGCCACCGTCAGATAGTCAGGCTTTTCCTCGTCAAGAATCTTGAACATGATATTCAAAAATCCATAGACTGCATTTGTGTGAAGTCCCTCTGAATTGGTCAGATCAGGCAGCCCGTGATATGCCCTGTTTAAAATACTGTGTCCGTCTATAAGTACAAGCTTTTCACTCATTTCGATACTTTCCTTACTGTCAATTATAATATGATATGAGGGTCAAAAGGTATTTTGCCCCTCATTTATGATTAATCAGATTACTACATGC
>ENA-OZAP01000220-OZAP01000220.1-human-gut-metagenome-genome-assembly--contig:-NODE-220-length-15020-cov-4.824992_pt1 | contig 15020 bp, 23 predicted proteins | sample MGYA00244208_ERZ653500 | MGnify/ENA primary metagenome ERZ653500 (study PRJEB26926, sample SAMN06165027) | human gut metagenome | biome: ENVO:00009003; feature: ENVO:2100002; material: ENVO:00002003...
ACTGCCGGATATAGCGGACTCACTGACATCCCGAATTAACGATCACTTTCAGGTGCTCACACCCGCATCTTGAGGTTTATTGAGTATATATCCAAATATTAATATCAAAACATCAACTTTTTCCATATACCTTGCTGTGAAGATGATGGGCATACATGATACGAACAACCAGAACGCAACAAACAAAAACTGCAATGCGTTTTTCATTATTCCTCCTACAATCAATGTGCAATTACATTTAAACACACCTCAGTTTGGCCGGACATATAAATATCTAAACCAGAAAAAATCACTTACATAGCGTTACAAACTCTTTAGTCTAAATATTCATCGTAAAACATTCCCCATACTTATCAGCCCGTTCTGCGCCAGGTAGCTCATTGCCTTATCTGGGAATCTGTAATCAGGTTTCCGGATGCTGGTGGATTTTCGCGTTTTAGTTGTTCATAAAAGTGCACAGCTTTAACCAGTTCTTCTGATGTAACCGGGACTGGCGAGGCAGTGAATAAGGCCTGAATTTCATAGTTCGGCCTGTCGTTACAATCCTCTTTTTTCGGTACATATTTCCAGTCACCAGACCACTACTTCCCCTGAAAGTCCGTAACGCCTTTTTTTTCACGTAGCGATATCGCCATGCCACTGTTTTTGCTTGCCCCGCCGTTTCATGCCCTTCCTGATAATTAACCTCGCTCATTCATCGCCCCACTCATCACAATATGCTTCGACCGGAGTTTTTCCTGCTTCATAATCATCACGCCATGCTTCAGCATCAGCAGCACTGCCACCACGTAACTCTGCATAGTCCATTAACAGTTCATGCCATTCTTCAAAACTGACGTTGTATTTAGTTGAACCAAAATCAGCCATTTTGTTCTTCCTCTTTGTCTTTTATTTCGTGATATGAGTAATTGCAGTAGTTAAAGAAAATATCTTTTGCTTCGTCATGTATTTCATCAGGCGTCGCATCATCATCCACTTCGAATTCATCCTCGAAATCTCCACCGGCTATTCCCGTTTCAATAATTATTTTAAACTTTCGCATTTAACTACCGCCCTTTCGGGCGGCCTCCTGATGTTCTGAGGGTGCAGAAATCCCTCCGGTTAAGGATTAAATTTTTAACAGAGCTAAATTTAATTATTCAGTTCTGGATTTTGTCGCCCTGCGTATCCGCGCTTTCGCGTTACGCTCAATCTGAATTAGCTTTTCTATATTTTTTCGCCTTTCCCGCTCCTCCTGACGCAAGAGCCTTACATCATCTGCCAGTCTGGTTTCTCTTTTCGCCACAGAGAGCATCCAGTCAAATGGCTCCACAACTGCACCGCAGATTTTACAGCGGACCTGACGCTCTTTTTCGTCAACCCGGACAGAGGCGTGATGACAATATGGTCTTTCCGATGGCTCATAAAGAAAATTAACCTGATTACGAGGGTCATCCTCTTTTACCGGAAATAAAACGATATTGCTTAACTCATCCTCTGGTTTTATTTCCATGCTCCTCTCCTTTGATGCGAATGCCAGCGGTAATTGAAGCCTGATAGCTAATTTCACTCACAGTACCGCCTCCTGAAAATTACCCTGATAGAAAGCCAGTACACGCTGCATAGCTTCACTCTTCCGGCACTCGCGACAGATTATGTTTAGGCGACTGTCGTAGCGACGTATTTCTCCGTCAGGTAACGACCAGATAAGGTCCGGATCAACCACAACCGGTTTCTTCAGCTTTGCCCTCGATAATTTTTTGCGGGCATTTTGCCAGTCTTTACGAGCCTGTTCAGACGGGAATAACCCGTAGCCAGAATTGTATACATCGCCACTGGCAACCAGCTCTCTGGCCAGAACGCTCATCAGATATCTTGTTGCCCCAGTTTTAGCTTCCAGTTGTCGTAACGTCTCGCGCCCACTCTGGCGTACGAGTTCAAGAACCTGTCCTTTAATTTTTTCCCGCTCTTCTTGTGTAAAAACTTTTGCCACAAGCCCTCCTGAAAATTACCTCATGACCAGAAATTAACACTTACCCCCTGAAGCCCGGCGGAATTTCGTTATCCGGTTCAGAAATATGATTCACACAACGCTGGTTGTTCGTGCCGCTTACCGGGAGCAGCCAGGGGTTTTCAAAATTCCGGTCCGGTCCAAAAAACGTCGTCGCTCGCTGAACAAATTCCGTTCCCGTTTTCCCGGTAGCCGCAAGGTATCTTGCGTAACGCCTCACGCCATCCAGCATGGCCTCTGGTGGCACCCCCTCGCGTAATCTGGCTTTCCAGGCACTGAAAGCGGATTTCTTCGGGTTTGCCCCGGCACGCAACGGGTATTCCCGCCAGACCTGTTCGAACACATCAGGATAATCCACTCGTCCCACAGGCTGCCCGGTGTTTTCCGGGACTACCCGATCGGCTTCCCGCTGAATGGCGGAATCGGCTTCAGGCTGCTGAAGTTGGTGTGATTGCTCCTGCCTTGCGGTCATCACCTGCTGCACAGCGCCCGAATCGGCTTTCAGCGCATACGCTGAATCGGCTTCCGGTGTCGTGCCTGCGGGCTGGCCAGGAGTGACGGTCTGAACATCCCCTGCCTGGTTCGTGGCGTTTTTTACGCCATGGACCATAGTGTTTTGATCTTCTTGATCTGTATCTTTATCTGTATCTTTATCTGTCGTGACTCGTCGTGACATGTGCGTGACATTTCGTGACTCGCCGTGACAATCGCCATTTTGTTCCCGCTTTCTTTCCCTCTCTCGCTGCGCCCTCTTGCGCTCTGCCGGAGATTTTGCGGTTTGCGAAATATTGCCGTTGTCCTCTTTCAGCACCTGGCGTTTTTCCCATCCAGTGATTAAATCACCATCAAGTACCCGCCCCTGCATCGTCTGCAAAATTGAATCAATTACCTCTTCTGTCACGTCGAGCGCACTTGCCAAATCTTCTGTCGTGACATCAATGTGACCTCGCGTGACATTTCGTGACGCGCTCACCAGGAGGTGGATATACACTGCCATCACTGTTGCAATTGGCTGCCCTGACACCCTGGCAATTGTTCGCCACTTAGGGTCATTTGGCATGTCATGCCATAATCTGAGCCAGGCGTTAGCCATACTCACCTCTTCTGATACCGAATCTTTTTACTCACGAGTTGCCGGAAGCGATTCGATATGGCTATTGTCAGTCAATGTACTGCCACAGCATTTCCTGCCGGGCCACCACGGTTCATCTGATTGAAACCGGCGATTGCCACTGCGACAAAATCATCAGCGTCTCTCACCAGTCGCTCCCGCGTCTCCACCAGCTCCCGAAAATAAGCTGAACTGTGGCTGCGCATTCTGGCCACCAGCAAAGGTGGCATTGCCTTTTCGATCGCTGGTAACAACGCCTGAATTTTTTCAACTGCATCAGGGGTGTCTTTCTCTACCCAGCGGAAAATTTTCTGGGTATTGCGAGCCAGGGCTTCCGGATGGCTGTCGTCATACAGTTCCGGGAACGTCATTCCCAGCTCGAAATACGCTTTGGTAATTTTCGCAGCCGGTACTTTTTCGCCGTCCGGATGCGCCCAGGCATTCATCGCCATGCGGATGTGTTCATGCTTGATTTTCATGAATCCCCCCTTGGTTAGAAGGCGGATTATGATCAGAACCGGGAATGACAACCGTCGGTATGTGTAACTCATATTTGAGCGCCCCGGCAGTGACTGCCTGAATTAGCAACGCCCATTTCCACGGAACCTCTTCCCCCCACATGCTGACTGTGGTTTTTGACGTTCCTAGAGCTGCGGCTGTTTTAACAACTCCGCCAAAATAGCCTAATACTTCTGATTTTTTCATGAGTCGCTCCATAAAACTGAACGTCAAAAGTTTAATAATCAAAACCAAAGAAAGTCAAGAAACAAAACCATCTGTGTTTTAAAATCAAAACATGAGCAAGCAAACTATATCTGAACGCATAACCCAACGTATGCATGCGCTAAACCTGAAAGGCAAAGACCTTGTCAATGGCACTGGCGCATCAAAAGGCTCCGTAAGTCAATGGATGAACGGTGGAGGAGCGCCGTCCTCGCGTTACATAAGTTCACTGGCAAAAATATTGAAAGTAAACGAAAATTGGCTTCTTAATGGAGGAGAGTTAAATACAGGTGATTCGCTTGATCTATCTTTACCGCCGATAAAAACGGTTCCGCTACTATCACTTCAGCAGGCAGCAAGCTGGAGTGATTATATGAAAAATTCCTCAATAACCTCTTGTGTGCAGCTTGTCGGAGAAATCCCGGTCAATACCTTTGCAGTTGTTCTAGAGAGTGACAGTATGTCAACATCTGGTGGGGGAGTTTCCATCCCAAATGGTTCAACAGTTTTTGTTGATCCCGATCGAACCGTACAACCAGGAAATATTGTCCTTGCCTTACCCAAAGGGACCACAACACCTGTCATTCGTAAACTGGAGATAGAAGGGCCGGATATTCTTTTAGTCCCCACGAATCCTCGCTACCCTTCAATTATGCTGGATGATCTATCTTGCATATTGGGCGTATGCTTTAAAATTCAACAAGATATTTAACCAACCTCATCTATTTGATTAACTGTATGCCATCGTGGTGATGGCTTAACAGCTGCCTGCTTAAAATGTTTTGATAAAAAAACATTGACCTGAAAAGTTCGTTTTTCTAAACTTCATTCATTCCCTCACCCCATCCTACAGAATGCAGGGCAATACTTCGAGTTACCAGGCAGTGGTCAGGGGTTAAGTAGCCAGCCCGAGGCGTAAGAACATGACGGCAGGGTTCAACTTTAATAACTATGCAGCAGGTTTTTGTTCCGCTACCCCGGCGTTAAGGGGAAATGAGGTCAGCATGGATACTATCGATCTTGGCAACAACGAATCTCTGGTGTACGGCGTGTTTCCAAACCAGGACGGCACCTTCACCGCAATGACGTATACAAAAAGCAAAACGTTTAAAACCGAAAATGGTGCCCGTCGCTGGCTGGAAAGAAACTCAGGTGAGTGATATGGATTTTGACACAATCATGGAAAAGGCTTACGAAGAATACTTCGAAGGCCTTGCCGAAGGCGAAGAAGCTCACAGCTTCAACGAATTTAAACAGGCGCTTTCCAGTTCGGCAAAATCTAACGGCTGATAAGCGAAACAGCACCGCGAGGAATCAGTATGCAGAAACGAGAACCCGTCATCATCGCGCCAGACTATACCGATGATGAACTTTATGAGTGGATGCGCCAGAAAATTAATGCAGCGCAGGATCTGAAATGGGCTAATGAAGCCAGAGCTAAGCAGGCTGAAAATCTGTCCGCTCTGGAGCAGGATATCACCAGGCTGGAAAAAGCAGCGGCATTAAGCATTGCCAGAATGATTACATACCCGCGTTAATAGATAACCAACGAAGCTAAGGTTGGTAATTAAGGAGTTCTCCACGGGTGAGGTGGAGTGCGTGCGCCGGACACGGGTGAGCATCCGGCACTGACAGTTTACTGAAAGGATATTTCCCTGAAAAGTCAGACCATAACGCGAAAGCGCACGGCGAGGTAGCTGGTTCATAGATAGCCTGTCGTTAAATTTTCGTCGACCGTGCGCTTCCGGTTGTGGCAATCCGCGAAATGGCGCGGCGGTAAGTATGGCGGGGTTATTCCTTCCCCCGTTGAGGACACCGGGTTGTCAGGTTGACCATACGCTTAAGTGACAACCCCACTGCAACGCCCTCTGTTATCAATTTTCTGGTGACGTTTGGCGGTATCAGTTTTACTCCGTGACTGCTCTGCCGCCCTTTTTAAAGTGAATTTTGTGATGCGGTGAATGCGGCTAAGCGCACGCGGAACAGTTAAAACCAAAAACAGTGTTATGGGTGGATTCTCTGTATCCGGCGTTAATTGTTAACTGGTTAACGTCACCTGGAGGCACCAGGCACCGCATCACAAAACTCATTGTTGAGGGCGCGATAATGAAAACGTTATTACCAAACGTTAATACGTCTGAAGGTTGTTTTGAAATTGGTGTCACTATCAGTAATCCTGTATTTACTGAAGATGCCATTAACAAAAGAAAACACGAACGGGAGTTATTAAATAAAGTATGCATTGTTTCAATGCTGGCCCGTTTACGTCTGATGCCAAAAGGATGTGCACAATGAATCCAGTATTTGCACTTATTCTGACGGTTTTTCTTGTTTCCGGAGAGTCAGTTGATATTGCAGTCAGTGTTCACAGAACAATGCAGGAATGTATGGCAGCAGCAACCGAACAGAAAATTCCAGGCAACTGTTATCCGGTCGATAAAGTTATTCACCAGGATAATAACGAAATCCCGGCAGGATTTTAAAACAGCACCGTAATAAATATCCAGTTTCATTCTTATATGTCAGCAATGGCAGAGATTTGTTCACCCTTAAATCTGTGATGAGGTTTACCAATAATGAGCACTGATAAAGAAGAATTTGCACTATATTGCGAAGCAAAAAATGACAAAGTAAGAAAACGCCTAGGAATTAAAGGTGGTTTTTACTGGACTACAGCAAAAAAATTATCTGTTGCAATCTCCCGCTGCATTACCGCAATGGATGACAACGATTATGATGAAGACGACTTTAAAAAACCCGTCCGCGTCAATTTGCCCGTTGTTGACGACCTTCCGCCAGAAGGCGTGTTTGATACTGAATTCTGCAATCGCTATGAAAAAGGCGGGAAAGATGGCATCACAATGACATTTATCGGCCCTTCCCCCTCTGTTCAGGACAAACCAGCCAGCACTGACAATACCAACATCAACGGCGAAGCCATGACTGAGATTGAGGAGAGCATGCTTCTGCCTGTCTCCGGTCAGGAACTGCCCATTCGTTGGCTTGCTCAACACGGCAGCGAAAAACCAGTAACGCACGTTTCACGCGACGAACTCCAGGCATTACACATTGCACGGGCTGAAGAACTACCGGCTGTTACTGCCCTGGCTATTTCGCATAAAACCAGTCTGCTCGACTCGCTGGAGATTCGCGACCTCCACAAACTGGTTCGTGACACTGACAAAGTTTTCCCTAATCCTGGTAATTCAGACCTGGGACTAATAACTGCTTTTTTCGAAGCATACCTAGACGCTGACTACACTGATCGGGGTTTGCTGACAAAAGAGTGGATGAAAGGAAATCGTGTTTCACGCATCACCCGCACGGCTTCCGGTGCTAATGCTGGCGGTGGGAACAAAACCGATCGCAATCCGAATTTAGTACACACCCTCGACACACTGGATGTGGAGATTGCAGCAGCCACACTTCCGATGGATTTTAATATTTATGAAATTCCGGGCAGCGTTTATCGTCGCGCAAAAGAAGTAGTCCTGAACAAAGAAAGTCCGTTCAAAGAATGGTCCGCAGCACTTCGTGCAACCCCGGGTATTCTGGACTATTCCCGCGCCGCTATTTTTGCACTTATCCGAAGCGCACACCCTGAATTTTATCACTACCCGGGACGCCTTCAGGGGTATATCAACGCCTATTTGACGGAAACTGATCACGAGAACCCCAGCAAGGAAACTCTCACAGCTGCCCGGCATACGCCGGAAAAAGATATCCTGGAAGAAATTAACCGCGAGGTGGTTACCGAGCGTGAAACAGTAGAAGAAAAACCACAACCAGCTGACGCAATGGCAGGTGAACAGGCAACAACTGAAACAATGGAACCGGATACAACTGAACATGGCCAGAACGCGCAGTCGCTGGATGCTCAGTCGCAGGTGAGTTCCGCTAACCAAGTAAAAGTCACCGCTGACGAAGTAAACAAAATTATGCAGGCAGCCAATATCAGCCAGCCTGACGCCGATAAGTTACTTGCTGTATCGCGTGGTGAATTTGTTGAGGGGATTAGCGACCCTAATGATCCGAAATGGGTCAAAGGGATCCAGACTCGCGATTCTGTGAACCAGAACCAGCATGAATCGGAACGGAACGACCAAAAAGCGGAACAAAACAGCCCAAATGCGTTACAAAACGAGCCAGAAACGAAACAATCCGAACCAGTGGCGCAACAGGAAGTGGAAAAAGTCTGCACCGCCTGCGGTCAGACCGGCGGCGGCAACTGCCCTGATTGTGGCGCGGTGATGGGCGACGCAACATACCAGGAAACATTCGATGAAGAGTATCAGGTTGAAGTTCAGGAAGATGATCCGGAGGAAATGGAAGGCGCTGAACATCCACACAAGGAGAACACTGGCGGCAATCAGCATCACGATAGCGATAATGAAACTGGCGAGACGGCAGATCACTCAATTAAGGTGAACGGTCATCAAGAAATCACATCCACCAGCAGGACGTGTGACCATCTAATGATCGACCTTGAAACCATGGGAAAAAATCCTGATGCCCCGATCATCTCAATAGGTGCAATATTTTTCGATCCGCAAACCGGAGATATGGGACCGGAATTTAGTAAGACTATCGATCTGGAAACTGCTGGCGGAGTCATTGATCGGGACACCATTAAATGGTGGCTTAAGCAATCACGCGAAGCGCAATCTGCCATTATGACCGATGAAATCCCGTTAGATGATGCACTGTTACAATTGCGGGAATTTATCGACGAAAACTCCGGTGAATTTTTTGTTCAGGTCTGGGGAAATGGAGCCAACTTCGACAACACGATTTTGCGCCGTTCATACGAACGGCAGGGGATCCCCTGCCCGTGGCGTTACTACAACGATCGCGATGTACGCACAATCGTTGAGCTGGGGAAAGCCATAGACTTCGATGCCAGAACGGCTATTCCATTCGAAGGTGAGCGCCATAATGCACTTGATGACGCCCGTTACCAGGCAAAATACGTTTCAGTTATCTGGCAAAAACTGATCCCGAGTCAGGCTGATTTTTAATGTTCAACCGTCGCCAGTTGTCGTTGATATTCTGCAACTGGCGCGTTCCGGAGTGATAGCCATGAGCGAACAGTACCTGATAACGCTCGACGAGTGGAAACCAAAACGGTTCAGTCTCCCAATAACAAACACTACCCTGGTGAAATACGGAAAACTAGGATACATCGTTCCAAGGCCACAAAAAATTCGTGGGCGTTGGCTGATAGATCGCCGAGCAGTATTTGTTGGGCCTGGTGAAACGGGAATTGCGCCGGAAATTCATACTGGCGATGATGATGCACTGAAGGAGATTTTAACTCATGTCACCGAGGCCACGAAAAAACAGCACTGACGTAGCCGGTCTTTACGAAAAGTTTGATCGCAGAACTGGCAGAGTTTACTACCAGTATAAAAATCCTGTGACTGGAAAATTTCACGGACTCGGAACAGACAAAGGTAAGGCAGAAAAAATCGCTTCCACAGCCAATCAGCGAATAGCTGCAGCAGAAGCTGAATATTTCATGCGCAAAATTGATGAAAGTCCGTCAGCAACAAAACGTCGGGGTATCAGATTAAAGGCATGGGTTGATCGATATCTGAAAATACAGGACACGCGACTGAAAAATGGAGATATTGCAGCTACAACTCACAAAGAAAAAACTCGAATGGCTGCATACCTGGTTTCCCGTCTGGGAAACCACCCATTGAAAGAACTGGAAGTAAGAGACTTTGCATTAATACTGGATGAGTGGCTGGATAAAGACATGGTCAGCACAGCGAGAGTAAATCGTGGATTATGGGTTGATATTTATAAAGAAGCACAGCATGCAGGGGAAGTTCCTCCTGGATGGAATCCTCCGGAGGCTACCCGTAAACCGATCCCTAAAGTAACCAGAGCCAGGCTCACCATGGAAGACTGGCAAAAAATTTACAATGCAACGCCTGAAAAACACTTTATCCGTAACGCAATGCTTCTTGCGATTGTTACTGGTCAGCGCCGTGATGACATTTGCCACATGCGTTTTTCAGATGTGTGGAACGAACACTTGCATATCACCCAGGGAAAAACCGGAATGCGTCTGGCGTTACCGCTTACACTACGCTGTGATGCCATTGGGATAACGTTAAAAGAAGTTATTGATGGGTGCCGAGACAGAATATTAAGTCCATATCTAATCCATAGTCGGCACCAGAAACAACCGAAGCCGATGAGTAAAGACAACCTGAGCGACTACTTTGCCAAAGCACGGGATCTGGCTGGGATAATTCCACCAGCAGGAAAAACTTCGCCAACATTTCATGAACAACGCTCTCTATCAGAACGGCTGTACCGTGCACAGGGTATCGATACAAAAACATTACTAGGACATAAAGTCCAGGCAACCACCGATCGCTATAACGATACTCGAGGTCAGGAATGGGTTAAGTTGGTTATTTGACAAACACCATATGGAATATCCGTCACCATCTCAGGAAAAAAGTGTTGTAAAATGCGTGGCCTAGTTTTGGGGAAACGTTTTGGAGAGATTTTGGAGAAAGGGAAAAATTGAATAAATTCAAAATCCTGAAAGTGTCCCGCCTTATGAATAAGAAGGTGGAACTCGAATGATCGGTCGACTGCTTCGCGGCGGTTTTATGACCGCTATCTACGCGTACCTGTATATCCCAATCATTATTTTGATTGTGAACTCCTTTAACAGCTCGCGCTTTGGCATCAACTGGCAGGGTTTTACCACCAAATGGTATAGCCTGCTGATGAACAACGACAGCCTGTTACAGGCAGCGCAGCATTCACTAACAATGGCGGTGTTTTCGGCGACGTTTGCTACGCTTATCGGTTCACTGACGGCAGTTGCGCTGTACCGTTATCGCTTTCGTGGTAAGCCGTTCGTTAGCGGAATGCTGTTTGTGGTGATGATGTCACCAGATATCGTGATGGCGATTTCGCTGCTGGTGCTGTTTATGCTGCTGGGTATTCAGCTTGGCTTCTGGTCGCTGCTGTTCTCGCATATCACCTTCTGCCTGCCATTTGTGGTGGTGACAGTGTATTCGCGCCTGAAAGGTTTTGACGTGCGAATGCTGGAAGCGGCGAAAGATCTCGGTGCCAGCGAATTTACCATTCTGCGAAAAATCATTCTGCCTCTGGCAATGCCAGCGGTAGCGGCGGGCTGGGTGTTAAGCTTTACCCTGTCGATGGACGACGTGGTGGTTTCTTCGTTTGTCACCGGGCCGAGTTATGAAATTCTGCCGTTAAAAATTTATTCGATGGTCAAAGTCGGCGTATCGCCGGAAGTTAACGCGCTGGCAACCATATTACTGGTGCTGTCGCTGGTGATGGTAATTGCCAGCCAGCTTATTGCTCGTGATAAAACGAAAGGTAACACAGGGGACGTTAAATGAAAAAATGGTCACGCCACCTGCTCGCGGCGGGTGCTCTGGCACTGGGCATGAGCGCCGCTCACGCCGATGACAACAACACGCTGTATTTCTACAACTGGACCGAGTACGTGCCGCCAGGACTGCTTGAACAGTTCACCAAAGAAACCGGTATTAAGGTTATCTATTCGACTTACGAGTCGAACGAAACCATGTACGCGAAGCTGAAAACGTACAAAGACGGTGCCTATGACCTGGTGGTTCCTTCAACCTATTACGTCGATAAAATGCGTAAAGAAGGGATGATCCAGAAGATCGACAAGTCGAAGTTAAGCAATTTCAGCAACCTCGATCCAGACATGCTCAACAAGCCGTTTGACCCGAATAACGACTATTCCATTCCGTATATCTGGGGTGCAACGGCGATTGGCGTTAACGGTGATGCGGTGGATCCGAAATCTGTCACCAGCTGGGCCGATCTGTGGAAGCCTGAGTACAAAGGCAGCCTGCTGCTGACCGACGATGCCCGTGAAGTGTTCCAGATGGCGCTGCGTAAGCTGGGCTACTCCGGTAACACCACCGATCCGAAAGAGATTGAAGCTGCATACAACGAGCTGAAAAAACTGATGCCAAACGTCGCGGCGTTTAACTCCGATAACCCCGCTAACCCGTATATGGAAGGCGAAGTTAACCTCGGCATGATCTGGAACGGTTCTGCTTTCGTTGCACGCCAGGCGGGTACGCCAATTGATGTGGTATGGCCGAAAGAAGGCGGCATTTTCTGGATGGACAGCCTGGCGATCCCGGCAAATGCCAAAAACAAAGAAGGCGCGCTGAAATTGATCAACTTCCTGCTGCGCCCGGATGTGGCAAAACAGGTTGCTGAAACTATCGGTTATCCAACGCCAAACCTTGCGGCGCGTAAGCTGTTAAGTCCGGAAGTGGCGAACGATAAAACGCTCTACCCGGATGCTGAAACCATTAAAAATGGTGAATGGCAAAATGACGTAGGCTCCGCCAGCAGCATTTATGAAGAGTATTATCAGAAGCTGAAAGCAGGACGTTAATTCAGCAAGTGGGCGGTGGTATTACCGCCCGTTTTTTATTTAGCAAGGATGTGGCTAATGAGCCAGGACAGTAGAGTTTTCTTTCGTATATTCTTCGGTATCGGTCTGGTACTGATCCTCATTTCTGTTGTTATCTTTTATAACCAGTTCACCTATAGCAAAGACGCGATTCATACTGAAGGCGTCATTGTTGATACCGTCTGGCACTCCAGTCATTCTCATCGCACGGGTAAAAATGGTTCGTGGTATCCCGTCGTTGCCTTTCGACCGACGCCAGATTACACGCTAATTTTCAATTCGAGTATCGGCAGCGATTTTTATGAAGACAGCGAAGGCGATAAAGTTAATGTTTATTATTCTCCAGGACATCCTGAAAAGGCTGAGATAAATAACCCGTGGGTTAATTTTTTTAAATGGGGGTTTATCGGCATTATGGGCGTTATTTTTATCTCCGTCGGTTTATTAATCAGTATGCCCTCCTCTAAAAAGACACGCAGGAAACGGAAGTCCCGCCCATGAAAAAAATCATGATACTGCTCAGTTTACTGATGTTCCTGCCTCTGACGGCAATCAGTAAGCCCTTAATTCCAATAATGAAGACTCTTTTTACAGATGTTACCGGTACTGTACCAGATGCTGAAGAGATCGCGCATAAAGCCGAACTTTTTCGCCAACAAACCGGAGTTGCACCGTTTATTGTGGTTTTACCCGACATTAATAATGAAGCCAGTCTCAGGCAAAATGGCAAAGCGATGCTGGCGCATGCGGCATCTTCAATGAGTAATGTAAAAGGAAGTGTTCTGTTACTCTTTACTACCCGCGAGCCACGGTTAATTATGATAACCAACGGCCAGGTCGAAAGCAGTATGGACGATAAACATCTCGGCCTTCTGGTAGAAAATCACACGCTGGCTTATTTACATGCGGATCTCTGGTATCAGGGTATCAATAATGCATTGGCTGTTTTACAAGCACAGATATTAAAACAACCGACGCCACCACTGACATATTATCCGCATCCCGGACAACAGCATGAAAATGATCCACCCGGCAGTACCACGACATTAGGCCTTTTTGCCTGGGCAGTTGCATTCATCGTCTTTGCTGCATTTTTTAACTACACAACGCGCCTTTATTATGCGTTAAAATTTGCAGTGGCGATGGCTGTTGCCAATATGGGGTATCAGGCTTTATGTTTGTATATCGATAACAGCTTTGCGATTACCAGAATATCGCCACTCTGGGCAGGGCTGATTGGTGTCTGTACGTTTATTGCCGCGTTACTATGGACGAGTAAACGGTAAAAGAGGCAGTAAAGTTCGCATGTATTATGCCGGATGCGGCGCGAACGCCTTATCCGGCCCACAAAACCCGCAAATTCAATTAATTGCGCCCCTTCACAGGCCTGACAAGCGTAGCGCATCAGGCAATTTTTCCCGCTTTATAATCCCTTCAGCAACTTTTCAACAAACTCTGGCACCACCTGGCTTGCCGGACCGTAATATTTCTCGGCAAATTCATTACCAACCTGACTCGGTTCAAGATTCAGTTCCACGGTGTGCGCGCCATGCAGTTTCGCTTCGTGAACAAACCCAGCCGCCGGATAAACATGCCCCGAAGTACCAATGGCAATGAAAATATCGGCCATCGACAACGCCATATAAATTTCATCCATACCGAGTGGCATTTCGCCAAACCACACTACGTGCGGGCGCAAGGGTGCCGGGAACTGGCAACAATGGCATTTATCTTCTGGCGTAACGTCTCCGGTCCAGTCGAGGACCTGGCCACTTTGCGAACAACGTACTTTCAGCAGTTCCCCATGCATATGAATCACATTGGTATTGCCTGCGCGTTCATGCAGATTGTCGATATTCTGCGTCACCAGCAAAAAGCGATCGCCGAGAGCATCTTGCAGTTTCGCCAGCGCAAGATGTGCAGCGTTAGGCTGAATTTCTGGCTGCTGCAACTGTCGACGACGGGCGTTATAAAACGTTTGCACCAGTTCAGGATCGCGATCAAAACCTTCCGGCGTTGCCACATCTTCAACCCGATGTTCTTCCCACAGGCCATCTGCGGCGCGAAAGGTACGAATACCTGATTCCGCAGAAATCCCTGCCCCTGTCAGTACGAGTACTCTTGGTTTTTCCATTGCTTCCGGCACCACTTTATCTCTGAAAAAAATACGCTGACGCAAACGCTCGCGCAGGCGGCGTTTATTTTTACGAAAACGACTTAACCGATGACCCCGACGCGACAGCATAGCAACCTCTGTTGTTTAATCGGTTAGATGTAGGAAGGCCGCACCACGCATTCCTCCCGCATCACCGTGGCGCGCGCGTTCAATGCGCGGAACACGAGCTACAGGTAAGAGATGACGAGGCAACCTTTCCGCCAGTTGCGTTGTGATTGCCGGGAAATTCGATAAGCCACCACCAATGACGACCAGGTCAGGGTCAACAATGGTCAGGATATTTCCCAGACAAACCGCTAATAAATCCAGATAACGCTCAACGTGCGCCCTTGCCTGCTCATCGCCTTGATCATAAAGCGCAATAATTTCGGGAGCCTGCAACGGTTGATGATAATAGTGTTGATACAGCCACGCAAAACCGCGACCAGACAGATAATTTTCAATGCAGCCATACTGACCACAGCCGCAGCGGCGTAACGGGAAATCCAGCCCCATCATGGTTAACGCATCAACCGGCAGACGCATATGGCCAAACCTGTCTCTTATACACATCTGACGCTGC
>ENA-OZAP01000323-OZAP01000323.1-human-gut-metagenome-genome-assembly--contig:-NODE-323-length-13015-cov-7.193133_pt1 | contig 13015 bp, 7 predicted proteins | sample MGYA00244208_ERZ653500 | MGnify/ENA primary metagenome ERZ653500 (study PRJEB26926, sample SAMN06165027) | human gut metagenome | biome: ENVO:00009003; feature: ENVO:2100002; material: ENVO:00002003...
TTGGTCTTATTGGCATCCTGTTGCAACATGCCTGCGTTACGCTCTGGCAATCACCACTCCCCAACCTGTTCGTGGTTCCTGTCAGTTTACTGTTTACAATTATTGCAGTGCATTATACCGGTAAAGTCGTTGCACCCTGGATTCCACGCGACCATAGTTCAGCTATTACAGAAGAAGAATATGTTGGTAGCATGGCATTAATTACCGGCCATCAAGCCACTTCAGGTAACCCCTGCGAAGGAAAACTCACCGATCAATTTGGCCAAATACATTATTTGTTACTGGAGCCTGAAGAAGGAAAAACTTTCACTAAAGGAGACAAAGTGTTAATTATTTGCCGACTTTCTGCAACGCGATATTTGGCGGAAAACAATCCCTGGTCCCAGATATTGTGATTTATTAATCAAAAGGAAATTTAATAATGGATGATATCGTTAATTCTGTGCCCTCCTGGATGTTTACCGCGATTATCGCCGTATGCATTCTGTTTATTATTGGAATTATTTTCGCCAGGCTCTATCGTCGCGCTTCGGCAGAGCAAGCATTTGTTCGTACTGGTTTAAGTGGGCAAAAAGTGGTGATGAGCGGTGGCGCAATCGTGATGCCGATCTTTCATGAAATAATTCCCATCAATATGAATACCCTGAAGCTGGAAGTCAGCCGTTCTACTATTGATAGCCTGATTACGAAAGATCGTATGCGTGTTGATGTTGTAGTGGCTTTCTTTGTACGGGTAAAACCGTCAGTAGAAGGCATCGCCACTGCGGCCCAGACGCTGGGGCAACGCACTCTATCACCAGAAGATTTACGTATGCTGGTCGAGGATAAATTCGTCGATGCCCTCCGTGCAACAGCGGCACAAATGACCATGCATGAGTTACAGGATACCCGCGAGAACTTCGTGCAGGGAGTACAAAATACCGTAGCTGAAGATCTGTCGAAAAATGGCCTGGAACTGGAAAGCGTTTCACTTACCAACTTTAACCAGACCTCGAAAGAACATTTCAATCCGAACAATGCCTTTGACGCCGAAGGTTTAACCAAACTGACTCAGGAGACGGAGCGCCGTCGTCGCGAACGTAACGAAGTTGAACAGGATGTGGAAGTCGCAGTGCGTGAGAAAAACCGTGATGCACTTTCGCGCAAGTTGGAGATTGAACAACAAGAAGCGTTTATGACGCTTGAGCAGGAGCAGCAGGTTAAAACCCGTACCGCTGAGCAGAATGCGAAAATTGCGGCTTTTGAAGCTGAACGTCGTCGTGAAGCAGAGCAGACGCGAATTCTGGCTGAACGACAGATTCAGGAAACAGAAATCGACCGCGAACAGGCCGTCCGCTCAAGAAAGGTTGAGGCCGAACGTGAAGTTCGCATTAAAGAGATCGAACAGCAGCAGGTCACCGAAATCGCTAACCAGACGAAATCGATCGCTATTGCCGCCAAATCGGAACAACAGTCCCAGGCAGAAGCGCGTGCTAACCTTGCACTCGCAGAAGCAGTAAGCGCCCAACAAAACGTAGAAACCACTCGCCAGACTGCCGAAGCCGATCGTGCTAAACAAGTGGCGTTGATCGCCGCAGCGCAGGATGCAGAAACCAAAGCGGTTGAACTGACCGTGCGGGCGAAAGCAGAAAAAGAAGCCGCAGAAATGCAGGCGGCGGCTATCGTTGAGTTAGCCGAAGCTACACGTAAAAAGGGTCTGGCGGAAGCAGAAGCACAACGTGCGCTGAACGATGCTATCAACGTACTTTCTGATGAACAAACCAGCCTTAAATTCAAACTGGCATTATTGCAGGCGCTGCCTGCGGTAATTGAGAAATCCGTTGAGCCTATGAAGGCTATCGACGGCATCAAAATTATTCAGGTCGATGGGCTGAATCGTGGTGGCGCTACGGGTGATGCAAACACGGGGAATGTGGGGGGCGGAAACCTGGCAGAACAAGCGTTATCAGCCGCACTCTCTTACCGCACACAGGCACCGCTGATTGACTCCTTGCTCAATGAAATTGGCGTTTCAGGCGGCTCACTGGCGGCATTGACTTCATCCTTAAGCTCAACAACTCCCGTCGAAGAAAAAGCAGAGTAAACCCTCTTCTATGAATAATCCCTGGCCCAAAAAGCCGGGGATTTTTTATATCTGCGTTCCGCTAAAAGGTGCAAATGATCAGGCTGTTGCAGCATTTTGCGTGACTGCTCGGGGAAGGCAAAACTGCCTCTGGGAAAGCGTTGCGCGGAGTCCGGCGCTCATCAACAATCGGGGAGCCAGCAAGGGGCTGAAACGGGAAAGCCCCTCCCGAGGAAGGGGCCTTATAGAAGGAAAGGGTTATGATGAAGTTCGTCATCATACTGGTTGTGTTGTTACTGTTAAGTTTCCCGACTTACTAACAACTCATCAGAGGGGGGAGAAATCCTCCCTTACCCTTGTTCCTTTACTTTAGGTTGAAAAAACAACAGCGTCAATAGACCTGCCTGCTACGAAGCGAGATCTGTGAACCGCTTTCCAGTTAGCCTTTTTTATCCAGTTGGATCTTCTTGATGATGTTGGTCGTCGAGCAACCGTCTTCAAAGTTGAGCACCAGCACTTCGCCACCGTTGGCCCAGACTTCTTTACTCCCGGCAATCTCTTCTGGTTTATAGTCGCCGCCTTTCACCAGCAGATCTGGCAAGATCCCGGCGATCAAGCGCTGCGGCGTGTCCTCTTCAAACGACACCACCCAGTCGACCGCTTCCAGTGCGCCCAGCACAATCATACGCTGTTCGAGCGGGTTAACGGGGCGGGAATCCCCTTTCAGCCGTTTGGTGGAGGCATCGCTGTTCACAGCGACAATCAAACGGTCACCCAGTTTACGGGCATTTGCCAGATAAGAGACGTGCCCGGCGTGCAGGATGTCAAAGACACCGTTGGTCATCACCACTTTTTCACCGCGTTTACGCGCTGCCGCTACAGCAAGCTTCAGTTCCTCTTCGGTCATCACACCAAAGCCGGTATCTGCACGTCCACGTACTGCGTTTTCCAGCTCGATCGGCGAAACCGTGGATGTCCCCAGTTTGCCGACCACCACACCAGCCGCCGCATTGGCAAAGAAGCAGGCTTCTTCCAGCGAATTACCCGCTGCCAGCGTTGCCGCCAGGACGCCAATCACCGTGTCGCCCGCACCGGTAACGTCATACACTTCCTGCGCCTGGGTTGGCATATGCAGCGGCGCTTTACCCGGTTGCAGCAGCGACATACCCTGTTCGGAACGGGTCACTAACAGAGCCGAGAGTTCGTAATCGGCAATCAGTTTCATGCCGCGCTCAACAATCTCTTCTTCGGTCTTACATTTACCGACAACAGCTTCAAATTCCGAGAGATTCGGCGTTAACAGCGTAGCGCCGCGGTAGCGCTCAAAATCGGTACCTTTTGGATCAATCAGCACTGGAACACCCGCTTTACGCGCCAGTTGGATCATCTGCTGTACGCTTGCCAGCGCACCTTTGGCGTAGTCAGAAAGCACCAGCGCGCCAATCGAACTCAGTGCCTGATTAATCCGCTCGTGCAGCGGCTGCGGATCAACCCCTTCGAAACCTTCTTCGAAATCCAGACGGATCAGTTGTTGGTTGCGGGAAAGTACCCGTAATTTGGTGATGGTCGGATGCGTCGGTACAGAAACAAAGTCGCATTTGACGTTGACGTCGGCCAGAGATTTACTGAGCGCGCGCGCCGCATCGTCAATGCCCGTCAACCCGACCAGGCGTGCATTAGCACCGAGAGAAGCGATATTCATCGCCACGTTAGCCGCGCCGCCCGGACGTTCTTCGATGGTATTCACTTTAACCACGGGCACCGGCGCTTCCGGCGAGATACGACTGGTGGGACCGTACCAGTAACGATCCAGCATCACATCACCAACCACCATCACTCCTGCACGTTCAAACTCTGGCAGCGTTACTTTCATTCCTGTCTCCTGAGAGATTCAAAATTTGCGCGCGATAATACCATACTTCATTCTTCCACCAGCCACTTCTGCCAGCTTGCCCGCACCAGTTCACGCTCTGCGGTGAAGCAATCCTCCGACACATGGCCCGGCAATTCCTGTAATGCCAGATGATGAAGTTCATCGCGCAGCGTCGTGTAAGCACGGGTCAGCGCCATCGCTTCCTGCTCTTCCATAATGTCGTTTTGCGCCAGTAGTTCCAGAATGCGCACGTTGTCTGACCAGCGCGTTAACTTCGGTTTTTCGTGAGCGTAGCGCAACACCAGATATTGAGTAATAAATTCGATATCGGTAATTCCGCCTTCATCGGCTTTGATATCAAAGCGATCGCGATGTTTATTGCCGAGATGGGCACGCATTTTCTCGCGCATTTCCCGCACTTCTGTTTGCAGGGTTTTGCCTTCGCGCGGCAGCGTCATAATCTCCCGGCGTACTGCGTCAAAGTGCGCGGTGAGCTGCGGATCGCCGTACACTACACGCGCACGCACCAGCGCCTGATGCTCCCACGTCCAGGCCTCGTTTTTCTGATAATCAGCAAATGCTTCTGCGGATGTCACCAGCATTCCCGCCGCCCCGGACGGACGCAGTCGTGCATCCACTTCATACAAAATGCCGGAAGAGGTTCGCGTACTGAACAGATGCATAATGCGTTGCGCCAGACGCAGATAAAACTGTCGCCCGTCGATTTCCCGCTCGCCGTCAGTCATCGCATCCATTGGGCAATCATGGAGGAAGATCAGGTCAAGATCGGAACTGTAGCCTAACTCCCAGCCACCCAGCTTGCCGTAGCCGACCACCGCAAAACCACGCCCTTCGCGTTCGTTCAGGTGATTTGGCTTACCGTAGCGGGCAACCATTTGAACCCACGCCTGCTGAACGACGGCATCAATCATGGCTTCTGCCAGCCAGGTTAAGTGATCGCTCACTTTCATTACCGGTAGCGTACCGGCGATATCCGCTGCCGCAATGCGTAACAGCTGCGCCTGTTTGAACTGACGCAGCGCCTCAAGCTGTTGTTCTTCGTCATCTTCCGGCACGCGCAGCAAATACTGGCGCAGTTCATCACGGTAGGCATCCGTCGCCGTTGGTTGGTAGAGGGTATTTGGATCGAGCAATTCATCCAGCAATAATGGATAACGCGCTAGCTGGCTGGCAATCATCGGCGATGCAGCACACAGAGAAATCAAATGCTTAAGCGCCGCAGGGAATTCACTAAGCAGCTCAAGATAAGTGGTGCGAGTAACAATCCCCACCAGCAAGGCGGTAATGCGCGACAGCGTGACAGCAGCGTCTTCACGCGCACAGACATCACTTAGCAGATGTGGCATCAGATGGTCGAGCACCTGACGTCCTCGCGGCCCGATAGTGCGCTTATCCAGCTCTTTGCGGAAATCAGCAATCAGCATTAGCACCTGTTTGCGATCATCCTCGCTAAGATGCGCCAGCACTGGCGTGGTGTCATCTTCCTGCAACGCATCCTGCCACAGCTCACGCCACTGTTCCGACAGCGACTCTTCCTGAGTTTCACTTTCGTCGTCGCCAATCAATTCATTAAACACCCGGCGCACATTGGCCATATGTGCGGTCAGCACCCCGGTCAATTGCGGCCAGTCAGCAAAGTCCATCGCCCACGCCAGCCGCGCACGGTTAAGCTCATCAGAAGGAAGCGTCTGGGTTTGTTCGTCGTTAATGCTTTGCAGCAGGTTTTCCAGACGCCGCAGGAACAGATACGCCACTCGCAATTGTTCAGCATCGTTTTCAGAAAGCAGATGCAGCGCGGCAATGGCGCTGAGCGTTGGCAGTAAAGCGCGCGATTGCAGCGACGGTTCGCGCCCGCCGCGAATGAGCTGGAACACCTGGACGATAAATTCAATTTCGCGAATGCCGCCTGCGCCAAGTTTGATGTTGTCGGTCAAACCGCGTCGACGCACTTCACGGGCAATCATTCCTTTCATGTTGCGCAGCGACTGAATCACGCTGAAATCGATGTAACGACGGAAAACAAACGGACGCAGCATCGCACGCAACTCGTTAGCATAGACGCCGTCGCTATCCCCCATAATCCGCGCCTTGACCATCGCGTAACGCTCCCAGTCGCGCCCCTGCTCCTGGTAATAATCTTCCAGCGCCGCAAAACTCAGCACCAGCGGGCCACTTTCACCAAACGGACGCAGCCGCATATCCACGCGATAGACGAAGCCATCCTGCGTTGGTTGATCCAGCACTTTAATCAGCCGCTGCCCCATGCGGGTAAAAAACTGCGCGTTATCCAGTTCCCGGCGTCCACCCTGGGTACAACCATGTTCCGGCCAGGCAAAAATCAGATCGATATCAGAGGAGAAATTCAGTTCCCCGCCGCCCAGCTTACCCATGCCTAAAATCAGCAGCGGTTGCGCTTCGCCCTGCGCATTGCACGGCGTTCCCCATTCGCGGCAGCAGGCGTCATACAGCCAGTCACGCGCCGCAACAATCAGCGTCTCCGCCAGATGGCTGAGCTGCTGCAATATGCTCTCTTCAGTAACCAGAGCCAGCGTTTGCGCCCAGGCGATGCGCACCATAATGCGCCGCCGGAATAGCCGCAGCTCGCGCATTAACCCGGCTTCGTCACTCACATTACTGAGCGCCTCCTGCAGCCATGCAGCGTAATGCTGCCATTCGTCGGCCTGCGGCGGTTGGCTTTCCAGTTCCGTCAGCCACTCTGGATGCGCAATCACGCTGTCCTGCACAAAATCACTGAAAGTAAGTACTGACTTCGCCTGTGCGCTAAGTGATTCCTCGGCTAAAGGCTCTGGCAGCCGCTCAACAACGGTCTGCCAGTACTGCTGTAACGGTGAAGAGAGCGGCTTCATAAGCGATTTTATCCTTGCCTGATTAACGTTTTCCGCTGTGCAACCAGAACGGTTCCTGATTGTTTGCCTCATTACGGAAATGTTCAATTTCAATGCGTTGCCCGGTCGCAATAGCGTGACGCAGCCCCTGCCAGTTCTCCAGCCAGTCTTGCGCGACGACAGGATCGTAGTAACCCGCCAGCAACAGTATTGAGTCAATATCACGCGTCAGGCGTGGCAATTGGTCACGGTAGCGATCGCCTAACGGCTGGCAGAAAACGCTTTTCAGTTCAGCGGCATGGCGGGAAAGATGGATATCGGCAAAGCGTTTGAAGGAATCGCTGATTTTGCTCTGCGCTTTGGCATCTAAAAACGGCTGCCAGGCTTTGCTTACCAGCCATTCGGTCAACGCCAGCTTCGCCATTGCCGTTTCGGTAGAGTAGACCGCCGTTACGGCAGAAACCGCAGAAGCAATGGTCGCCTCGCATTGAGTCAGCAGATCACGTAAGTGAGTGCTCGCTTTACGCGGCACGATACCGCCGAACAGCATCAGTGTATGACGGACCAGGCCAATGGCTGCCAGCACCTGCTCTTTCGCCGCATCGTTGCCGCGTACCCACAGTTCTTCATGATACTGCCATTGCGCTAACGCCAGCTCGAGCGCCGCTTCCAGCCCCTGTTCCACATCAGCTTTTGCCGCAACATGCAAAATGGTGGTCGGTTTGATTTCACGCGCCGGATTGCCCTGCGCCAGATGATAGCCACGCGCTGCTTTGCTCAGGCTGCCCTGGCGTAATCCGGTTTGCGATACCAGTTGGTTCGCCAGTTTCAGCACCGCACGCATGTCGCCGCTAAGCAGTTCCAGTTCCAGCTCACAGATAGGTTCAGCAAATTCACCCGCTTTCACCTCACCCTGATCGAAAGCGATTTCAATTCGGCTGCCATCGACCTCTACTAGCCATTTTTCGCGATAAAAATCGGTGCTAAACAGCGGCTGTACGCGGGAAGCGAGATCGGCAGGCAATTCGCCGTTCGGCCAGACTTCCGTCGGTAACTGCGCCAGGTCGAGCGTCGGTTCGCTCAACGCCACGTTATATTCCGGGCGCTGGTGTAAGCCGCCTGTCACTCTTCCTGCAACTTTCATGGTCATCTCATAGCGACCGTTTTCGCCACGAATACGCAAGCCCATGTCGTGCCCACGCAGCCAGTTATCCGGCGTTTCGTAGTAAATATTCAGCAACTGCACGGGATCATGGTGCTCGCCGCCCAGCGTATTGAGATGGTCACGCAACGCCTCAACGGCACTGTGATTAACAATAAACTTTAATTCGATTTCCTGAGCCATCCTTCCTCCACTGGGTACTCCCCCCAACGTAGGCGGGAGGGGAATTTGGGCTGTTAAGCCCGCAGTTTATCAGCCACGCTGATTCTGAATATACTTTTTCACAACTTCCAGCGGTGCTCCACCACATGAACCGATGAAATAAGAGCGTGACCAGAGTACGGGCTTTGAATACGCGGCGCGCAAATCAATAAAATCATTCCGCAGCCGCCTACTGGTAACGGACTTAAGGCTGTTTACCAGCTTTGTGAGTTGCACCAACGGTGGGTATTCAATCAGCATGTGAACATGGTCTGCCTCGCCGTCACATTCCTTTAACTCGGCGCCAAAGTCCGCGCATACCTCCGCTACATACTGACGCATGTTTGCATGATGCAATTCACCAAAAACTGGACGGCGGTATTTTGTCATAAAAACAACGTGAACATGCAACAGGTAAGCTGAATAGCGTGAACGATTGATTTCGCACACGTATTGACCCTCCCAAAAAAATGTGGATATATTGTACATTCTAAACAACCACATACTGAATGCAAAATGTTAATCCAGAAAGCATATAAATACAGGCTCTACCCCACTGACCAGCAGGCGCAAAGGTTGCGTCAGTTGTGCGGTTGCGCTCGCTTTGTCTGGAACTATGCACTGAATGAAACACTGAGCATTCATGACGCGGGCGGAAAAATTCCGTCAGCTTTCGACCTGAATAAACGACTTACGGGCTGGAAAAAACTCCCTGAGCTGGCCTTTCTTTCTGAGGGTTACACTGACAACCTCCAGCAGAAACTGAAAGACCTGCGGAGCGCATGGGATCGCTGTTTTGATAAATCCCTGACGGCTGAAAAGCCCGTTTTCAAAAAGAAAACCAAAGGCTGCGACTCTATCCGGTTCGTCAATTTCAGCAAATATTGTGGGCTGGATTATGGCCGTGTGAAACTCCCGTCAGGACTGGGCTGGGTTAAATTTCGTCAGTCCCGGAAGATTGAAGGCGTCATTAAAAATTGCACCATCAGCCAGCATGCCGGACACTGGTATGTGTCTTTTCAGGTCGAATTAGCTGTTACCGATCCGATTCACGCATCGACCAGCGCAATAGGCCTGGATGCAGGTATAACGAAGCTGGCAACACTTTCAGACGGCACGGTCTTTGAACCGGTAAACAGCTTAAAAAAAAATCAGGATAAGCTGGCTCGCTTACAGCGCCGTCTGGCCCGGATGGTTAAATTCTCCGCCAACTGGAAAAAGCAGAAAGCGAAGATTTCCCGTTTCCACTCTCATATCGCAAACATCCGCCGCGATTACCTTCATAAAACCACGACGATGATCAGCAAAAACCACGCGATGATAGTCATTGAGGATTTAAAGGTTTCGAACATGTCAAAATCAGCAGCGGGTACGGTAGACCAGCCGGGGCGCAACGTCGCGGCAAAATCAGGTCTTAACCGGGCGATACTGGATCAGGGCTGGGCAGAAATGCGCCGCCAGCTCGAATATAAGCAGGCATGGCGCGGCGGTGATGTACTGGCGATTAATCCGGCGTACACCAGTCAGAAATGCGCATGTTGTGGGCATACATCGAAAAATAACCGCAGGACGCAGGCGAGCTTTATCTGTACCGCGTGCGGCTATACGGCAAACGCCGATGTAAACGGCGCTCGCAATATATTAACAGCAGGTTTTGAAGTCATGGCGGCAGGACAAATATTGCCGTCAGTCCGTAAAGGACGCGCCCGTAAGGCGGCGTAAGCCGTCGAGCGAGGAACCGGGGAATGCGGCAACGTATTGCTACCCTGACAAGGGAATCCCCCTCCTGAGTCGCTTTGCGCGAAGGTGGGGGAGGATGTCAAGGCCTTTACTTATCGGTTATGTCACATAAGTGACGATGAACGGCGAACTTAATGCGATCTTTTTTGTCAGTAGATAGTATTTTGCGCCAAATTGCCATGCAACGGGCAATTTGACGGGCGTAAAAGTTTGAAGCAGTGGCAAGACCTGACACAGAGGATTCCGATTGATGTCGAATGCTTTGCGTAGCGACACTGATGCCACTACTATCGTTCCACTTTCCATGACAATAACGACAGCCTGATGCCAAAATTACGCCTGATCGGATTAACTTTACTCGCACTTAGCGCGACTGCCGTCTCACACGCTGAAGAAACGCGCTATGTTTCTGACGAACTGAATACCTGGGTCCGTAGCGGTCCGGGAGATCATTATCGCCTCGTGGGCACGGTTAACGCCGGCGAGGAAGTGACCTTATTACAAACTGACGCCAACACCAATTATGCCCAGGTGAAAGACAGCTCTGGTCGTACTGCCTGGATCCCGTTGAAACAACTTAGCACGGAGCCAAGCCTGCGTTCCCGTGTGCCAGATCTGGAAAATCAGGTCAAAACGCTGACCGATAAACTCACCAATATCGATAACACCTGGAATCAGCGCACCGCAGAAATGCAGCAAAAAGTGGCGCAGAGTGACAGCGTGATCAACGGGTTAAAAGAAGAAAATCAGAAACTGAAAAACGAGCTGATTGTCGCGCAGAAAAAGGTCGATGCCGCCAGCGTACAGCTGGATGACAAACAGCGCACCATCATCATGCAGTGGTTTATGTATGGCGGTGGCGTGCTGGGGCTTGGCTTGCTGCTCGGTCTGGTACTGCCGCACCTGATCCCAAGCCGCAAACGCAAAGATCGCTGGATGAACTAAATCGCCTTCTTCGTTGCACTGTCTTATTATTAGGAATTGTGTATTTGACGAAGGGATGATGGCGTGAAGATTTATCTGGTCGGTGGTGCTGTTCGGGATGCATTGTTAGGGCTACCGCTCAAAGACAGAGATTGGGTGGTGGTCGGCAGTACGCCACAGGAGATGCTCGACGCGGGCTACCAGCAGGTAGGCCGCGATTTTCCTGTGTTTCTGCATCCGCAAACGCATGAAGAGTATGCGCTGGCACGTACCGAACGGAAATCCGGTTCCGGTTACACCGGTTTTACCTGCTATGCCGCACCGGATGTCACGCTGGAAGATGATCTTAAGCGTCGCGATCTGACCATTAATGCGCTGGCCCAGGACGATAACGGCGAGATTATCGACCCGTACAACGGTCTGGGCGATCTGCAAAATCGTCTGTTGCGCCATGTTTCCCCCGCTTTTGGCGAAGATCCGTTACGCGTGTTGCGCGTAGCGCGTTTTGCTGCGCGTTATGCCCACCTCAGTTTCCGTATTGCCGATGAAACTCTGGCGCTGATGCGCGAGATGACCCATGCGGGTGAACTGGAACACCTGACGCCTGAACGGGTATGGAAAGAGACGGAAAACGCCCTCACCACCCGCAATCCCCAGGTGTTCTTCCAGGTACTGCGCGATTGCGGCGCACTGCGCGTTTTATTCCCGGAAATTGACGCCCTGTTTGGCGTTCCGGCCCCTGCCAGGTGGCATCCGGAAATCGACACGGGTATTCATACCTTAATGACGCTCTCAATGGCGGCGATGCTGAGTCCGCAGGTCGATGTCCGTTTCGCAACGTTATGCCACGATCTCGGTAAAGGACTGACGCCGCCAGAACTTTGGCCACGTCATCATGGTCATGGCCCGGCGGGTGTGAAGTTAGTGGAACAACTATGCCAGCGTCTGCGCGTGCCAAATGAAATTCTCGATTTAGCCAGACTGGTGGCTGAGTTTCACGATCTCATCCACACCTTTCCAATGCTGAACCCGAAAACCATTGTTAAATTGTTTGATTCCATTGACGCCTGGCGTAAACCACAGCGTGTCGAGCAACTGGCGCTGACCAGCGAGGCTGACGTGCGCGGCAGAACCGGTTTTGAATCAGCGGACTACCCGCAAGGCCGCTGGTTGCGCGAAGCCTGGGAAGTGGCGCAGTCAGTGCCGACAAAAGCTGTCGTTGAAGCAGGATTTAAAGGTGTGGAGATTCGTGAGGAGCTGACCCGACGGCGGATTGCGGCGGTAGCCAGCTGGAAGGAACAACGTTGCCCAAAGCCTGATTAACTTTTTAAATTCAGTATATTGCAGAAATCCCTTAGGTCGGATAAGACGCACAAGCGTCATATCCGACACTATATCTCAATCAAAAGAACACAACGTACACCGCAGCCGCCACAATAAAGCGATAAATGGCGAACGGGATAAACGAAATGCGCTTAATCAATTGCAGGAAGGTTTTAATCGCTATCAGCGCCACCACAAAAGCGGTGATAAACCCAACGGCAAACATCGGGATATCGCCGGTAGTCAGGAAGCCCCAGCTTTTGTAGAGATCGAGCGCCGTTGCGCCCATCATCATCGGCACCGCCAGCAGGAACGAGAACTCGGAAGCAGCGTAACGGCTCACCCCCATCAGCATCCCACCTGAAATGGTCGCCCCGGAACGGGAGAAACCCGGCCACAGCGCCAGACACTGGAAACAGCCAATCATAAACGCCTGACGATAGGTCATATCATCAAGACCCGGCGCACGCGGCTCTTTCGGCTTCAGGCATTCGGCGGCAATCAGCAACAGACCGCCAACGACCAGTGCATACATGACATTTATCGGGTTAAACAATGATTTAATCGTGTCGTGGAACAACAGCCCCAGTACCACCGCCGGAATCATCCCCAGCAAGATGTGGATCAGCGTTAAACGACCTTTGCTTTCTCCTTCGTGCTGCAACGGGCGACCAAAGTGGATGCCAATCAGGCCAAACAGACGCCGCCAGAACATCACTACTACCGCCAGAATTGATCCTAACTGGATCACGACTTCAAAGGTTTTCGCCGTGTCGCCCTCAAACCCCAACAAGTGACCGACAATAATCATATGGCCCGTGCTGGATACCGGCAGAAATTCTGTCAATCCTTCGACCACACCC
>ENA-OZAP01000336-OZAP01000336.1-human-gut-metagenome-genome-assembly--contig:-NODE-336-length-12755-cov-6.076693_pt1 | contig 12755 bp, 5 predicted proteins | sample MGYA00244208_ERZ653500 | MGnify/ENA primary metagenome ERZ653500 (study PRJEB26926, sample SAMN06165027) | human gut metagenome | biome: ENVO:00009003; feature: ENVO:2100002; material: ENVO:00002003...
GGTGTGGAGGTATTTTTGTGGTATAGCTCCAGTGGTTACTGGAACGATATAGAGCAGAGTCCCGTCAACCGGATGGATAACTCCATTGCCCGCAAGCAAGAGATGCGCTGGTTGCAAAGCCAGGGTGTGAAGGGTATCAAAGTAGACTTCTTCGGCGGTGACAAGCAGGAGACCCTGCGTTTGTACGAGGAGATTCTGAGCGATGCCGACGACCACGGTCTGATGGTTATCTTCCACGGCTGTACCTTGCCTCGCGGCTGGGAACGGATGTATCCCAATTACGTAGGCAGCGAGGCGGTGCTGGCTTCCGAGAATCTGGTATTTAGTCAGCATTTCTGTGATAACGAGGCGTTCAATGCCACGCTGCACCCTTTCATCCGCAATGCTGTGGGATGCATGGAGTTTGGCGGTGTGTTCCTGAACAAGCGTTTGAACCGCAGCAACGATGGTGGAACTATTCGCCGCACCACGGACATCTTTCAGCTGGCAACGGCAGTGCTGTTTCAAAATCCTATCCAGAACTTCGCCTTGGCACCTAATAACCTGACGGATGCTCCGCAAATCTGCCTCGACTTTATGAAACAAGTGCCCACTACTTGGGACGAGACCCGTTTCATTGACGGCTATCCGGGGAGATATATTGTTCTTGCCCGCCGTCATGGAAACACGTGGTACATAGCCGCTGCCAATGCAACGGTGGAACCGTTGAAACTGAAACTTGACCTTCCTATGCTGGCAGGACAAGAGGTGTCTCTGTATAGTGATGACAAGAAGATGCAGCCTCAATTAAAGCTGCAGAAGATAAAGACTGACGGCTCTCTGCAACTCACGGTTCAGCCGCAGGGAGGGGCGGTAATCGTGGAATAAAGAAGGCATGGAGCAACCCTTGTTTTGTAATGATATATCATAACGGATTACTCCTTTTGCAAATCTTTGATTATCAGAGGTCTATAATTGTCCTGATTCAGTCGTATACTGAATGGCATTCACTATACGACTGAATGGCATTCAGAATACGGCTGATTGTGACTATCGAACTAAATGTAAATGATTAATACCGACTTAATACCATGAATGGATTCTTGAAATTATTGTCCTTGTGTCTGTTCTTGACACTGACCGTTCCTTTGCAGGCTATAACGAATGGAGTGGCGAATGAACCCGATTCAGTCTATCTCTTTTCCTACTCCCATGCCGACGGCAGTGGCGGTCTGAAACTAGCCTGGAGTCCCAATGGCAACCGATGGTTCAGCGTGGCAGACGGCAACTCTTTTGTCAACTCGGACTTCGGCCCCTGGGGGCAAATGAAGCGGATGCTGAAACCGCACTTGATGCAGACCCGTGCCGACGACCGTTGGCACTGTATCTGGGAACTGACGGAAAGCGGAAACTCCCTTGCATACGTCGAGTCTCCCGACTTGCTGCAATGGAAAGCGCAGAAATACTTTGACCGTTCTCGCCTTGCCGAATACCGGCCGGCGGAGGTCTATCCTAACGTGCGGAAGGAGGTTCTGCTGAACGGTACCGTACAGCAGGGTTGGATGCAGCGTGTACCGTATGCCACGGTGCAGCGTGTCATCTCCTTTGCAGAGCATAAGAAGTACCGCCAGGCACTCCATGCCGAACGTACCGAGCAAGACCCCGTACGTTTTGCCGGACTGAAACCGGTGGAGGCGACTATCGAGGTGGAGACGGAATGTGCAAAAACCATCAGCAAGCATCTGATAGGTATTTTCTTCGAAGACATCAACTATGCTGCGGATGGAGGACTGTATGCCGAGCTGGTACAGAACCGCGACTTCGAGTATTCGTCCAAAGACGGTTCTCGTCAAGGTTGGGACGCTACATATGCCTGGGCGGTGAAAAAGGGCAATGCTTCGGCTGCCGTAACCATTGCCACTGCCGACCCCATCCATCCCAACAATCCTCATTATGCCGTACTGGAAGCTCGTCCCGGAGTGACATTGCAGAACGACGGTTTCGACGGTATTAGCTTGAAGAAAGGGGAGAAGTACGATTTCTCTCTCTTCGCCCGCGTGGCACCGGGCAGCAAGGGAGGCAAGGTGGTTGTTTGCCTGCTCGACCAGACGGGCCGTGAGATTGCCCGCTCTTCCGTCAATGTGTCCTCCAAAGAGTGGAAGAAACAGCAGACGGTGCTGACGGCGAATGCCGACGTGCGTGCCGCCGTCCTCTCGCTCCAGCCGCAGACGGTGGGGACACTGCATCTCGATATGATTTCCCTTTTTCCGCAAAATACATTCAAGGGCCATAAGAACGGCTTGCGTGCCGACCTGGCGCAGACGCTTGCCGACTTGCATCCGCGCTTCGTCCGCTTCCCCGGCGGCTGCGTGGCTCATGGCGACGGCATTGATAATATCTATGACTGGAAAGGCTCTATCGGACCGCTCGAAGCGCGTAAGCCGTTGCGCAATCTGTGGGGGTATCATCAGACACGCGGACTGGGCTACTTCGAGTACTTTCGCTTCTGCGAAGATATAGGTGCCGAACCTTTGCCGGTATTGGCAGCGGGCGTGCCGTGCCAGAATTCGGGTACACACACGCACTATGCCGACAATTGTCCGCAAGGGGCCAACAAGGAACTGATGCGCTACGGCCAGCAGGGTGGCATCCCGATGGAAGAGATGCCTGCCTATATCCAGGATGTGCTCGACCTGATAGAGTATGCCAACGGCGATGCGCACCGCACCGTGTGGGGCAGAAAGCGTGCCGAGGCAGGCCATCCCAAGCCTTTCAATCTGAAGTATATCGGCATCGGCAACGAGGATATGATTACCGAAGTGTTTGAGGAGCGCTTTGCCATGATATACAAGGCTGTCAGGGAGAAGCATCCCGAAATTACGGTTGTCGGCACTGTAGGTCCCTTCTACGAAGGCACGGACTATGCGGAGGGCTGGCGCCTTGCCACGGAACTGGGCGTGCCCATGGTGGACGAACACTATTACGTGGATCCGGGCTGGATGATTCACAACCAGGACTACTACGACCGTTATGACCGTACCAAGTCCAAGGTCTATCTGGGCGAATATGCCGCCCACCTGCCCGGACGTCCCAACAACATAGAGACAGCGTTGGCAGAAGCTCTCTATCTGACTTCGGTGGAACGTAATGCCGATGTGGTGGAGATGACCTCGTACGCCCCGTTGCTGGCGAAGGAAGGCCATACGCAGTGGAATCCCGACTTGATTTATTTCAATAACACAGAGGTGAAGCCTACCGTGGGCTACTACACACAGCAGATGTACGGACAGAATGCGGGTACGCAGTACATCACCTCGCACGTCACACTGAATAATGGGCAAGAGGCTGTCCGCAAGCGCGTCGGCGTTTCGGTGGTAAAGGATGAGGCCACGGGTGACCATATCGTAAAGCTGGTGAACCTGCTTCCGGTAGAGGTTTCCTCTACAGTGAAGCTGAAGGGCATCGACTTGCAGAATCCCTCGGCAGTGAAGACGCTCCTGACGGGTGACCCGAAAGACAAGCAGGCACGTTCCGTGACTTCCGCCTTCGACATCGGCGGTACGGAGTTTCCTTATACCTTGCCTGCCTATTCGTTTACGGTGATACGTATCCATGAGAATAAGGGGAAATAAGGATAGATCCGTGTAATTCCGTGCGTGGGAACTTAAGAACTTAAAAACTTAAAAGATATGAAACGATTATTGACTTTGGCATTTGTTGCAGCCATGACCGGCAGTGTGTCGGCACAAAAGCAACAGATTTTGCATTCCGGTTATCCCATCGACCCGGTTCCTTTCACTTCAGTGAAGGTGACGGACAGTTTCTGGGGACAACGCTTGAAGGCAAGCCGTGAGGTAACCATCCCGTTGGCTTTCAGTAAGTGTGAGGAAACCGGACGTTATGAAAACTTTGTGAAAGCTACTCATCCCAGTGATGAGTATAAGGTGGGAGGCTTCTCCTTTGACGATACGGATGTCTATAAGACGATTGAAGGTGCAAGTTACTCCTTGCAGACTTACCCGGACAAGAAACTGGAAGAATATATCGACAGCGTATTGGTCATAGTGGCCGCCGCCCAAGAACCGGACGGGTATCTTTACACCGCACGTACCATGAACCCCAAGCATCCGCACGATTGGTCGGGGCCGGAACGCTGGTCGGAGGTGGAGAATTTGAGCCACGAGTTCTATAATCTGGGTCACATGGTGGAAGGGGCTGTGGCTTATTATCAAGCTACAGGCAAGCGGAACTTCCTGGATATAGCCATCCGTTATGCCGACTGCGTATGCAAGAATATCGGTGAAGGCCCCGGACAGAAGCGTGTGATTCCCGGACATCAGATTGCCGAAATGGCATTGGTACGCCTCTATACCGTGACAGGAGATAAGAAATACCTCGACCAGGCCAAGTTCTTCCTCGACGCGCGCGGCACTACGGCACGCAAGGACATCTATTTGCAGTCGCACAAGCCTGTACTGGAGCAGGAAGAGGCAGTGGGACATGCCGTACGTGCCGGTTACATGTATTCCGGTATGGCTGATGTGGCTGCCATTACGGGTGACAGCTCCTACATCAAGGCTATCGACAAGATATGGGAGAATATCGTCGGCAAGAAGATATATATTACCGGCGGTATCGGTGCGCGTCATGCGGGCGAAGCTTTCGGTGATAACTATGAATTGCCGAATCTGACTGCCTACAATGAGACCTGTGCCGCCATCGGCAATGTTTACATGAATTACCGCCTCTTCCTGCTGCATGGCGATTCCAAGTATTTCGACGTGTTGGAACGTACGCTTTACAACGGATTAATCTCCGGCGTTTCATTGGACGGAGGCAAGTTCTTCTATCCCAATCCGTTGTCTTGCGATGGTAAGTATCACTTCAATGCCGACCATACGATTACACGCCAGCCGTGGTTCGGTTGTGCCTGCTGTCCCAGCAACATCAGCCGGTTCATTCCTTCTTTGCCGGGATATGTGTATGCCGTGAAAGACAATCAAGTGTACGTCAACCTTTTCTTGTCCAACCGTGCCGAGTTGAAGTTGAATGAAAAGAAAGTGGTGCTGGAGCAGGAAACCGGATACCCCTGGAACGGAGATATTCGTGTGAAGGTGGCTCAGGGCAACCTGCCGTTTACGATGAATATCCGTATTCCGGGTTGGGTGCGCGGCAGTGTACTTCCGAGTGACCTTTATTCGTATGCCGACGACCTGAAGTTGGGCTATCGTGTATCGGTGAATGGCGAGGAGGTGACCGGTGAACTTCGTAAAGGCTATCTCCGGATAGACCGGAAGTGGAAGAAAGGGGATGTGGTAGAGGTGCATTTCGACATGCAACCCCGTGTGGTGAAAGCCAATGAAAAAGTGGTTGCCGACCGTGGACGGGTGGCCGTTGAGCGTGGTCCTATCGTTTATTGTGCCGAGTGGGCCGATAATGATTTTAATATACAAAATATCATCCTGAACCGTCATCCGAAATTCCAGGTGACGGAGAAGCCCGAACTGCTGTATGGCATCAACGAAATTACCACAGAAGTGCAGGCTCTTGGTTTTGATGCTGCCGGAAAGTTGGCAACCAGAGATGTGACGCTGACCCTGATACCTTATTATGCATGGGCACACCGGGGTGAGGGCAAGATGGATGTGTGGTTGCCGGTAAATAGGATTGATATAGAATAGGTAAGTATGTCGTCATAATTTAGCTTATGCTATCGTTATAAACAGATTAAAACCATGAAAAGACTTTTATTTCTATTGACATTGTTCGTTGCTCTTGGCATGCAGGCGCAACGGCATGTGATGACTGTTGATGTATCAAAACCGACGGCTCGGATAAATCCTGCCATGTATGGAGTCTTCTTCGAAGACATCAATTTCGGTGCGGACGGTGGTTTGTATGCCGAACTGGTAAAGAACCGCTCTTTTGAGTTCCCGCAGCCGCTGGTGGGGTGGATACCTTTCGGCGAGGTGACGGTACAGGACGAGCGGCCCTGCTTCGACCGCAATCCGCATTATGTGCGCATTACCAATGACGGCCGTCTTTTACGTGCCGGACTGGATAATGAAGGTTATCGTGGTATCGGCCTAAAAAAAGGAGAAGATTACCGTTTCTCTGCCTATGTCCGTACGCCGGATACCAAACCAATGAAGCTTTCCGTCGAACTGGTGAATTCCAACGGAGAGAATCTCCTGAAGAAGGAACTGGAAGTGAAAGGCAGTGAATGGCAGAAGCTGACGGCTGTGCTGAAAGCTCCTTTTACCGATGTTCGCTCGCGTCTGCGTGTTGTGTTGCAGACGGAGGGTACGGTAGATATGGACCACATCTCTCTCTTCCCGGTGAACACTTGGAAGAAGCGTGAGAATGGATTGCGTGCCGACTTGGTACAAGCCCTCTATGACCTCAATCCCGGAGTATTCCGTTTTCCCGGTGGCTGCATCATCGAAGGCAACAGCCTTGCCACCCGTTATCAATGGAAGCATTCCGTGGGTCCGGTAGAGAACCGTCCTTTGAACGAAAATCGCTGGAACTATACATTCAAGCATAAAGCTTTCCCGGATTATTTCCAGAGTTACGGACTTGGCTTTTACGAATATTTCCTGCTGAGTGAAGACCTCGGTGCAGAGCCTCTGCCGGTACTGAGCTGCGGGCTGTCCTGCCAATACGAAAGCAACGAAGTGGTTCCCCTTGGAGAACTCGGCCCGTACGTGCAGGATGCCCTCGACCTCATCGAGTTTGCCAACGGTGCTGCAACCTCCAAGTGGGGAAAGGTGCGTGCCGATATGGGACATCCCGAACCGTTCGGTCTGAAAATGATTGCCATCGGCAATGAACAGTGGGGGGAAGTCTATCCCGAGCGTCTGGAAGTGTTCACGAAAGCCATCCGTGCGGAATATCCCGATATGCAGATTGTAGGTTCTTCCGGTCCGAGTGCAGATGGAGACAAGTTCGATTACCTCTGGCCTGAGATGAAACGCATCGGGGTGGATTTGGTGGACGAGCATTATTATATGGCTCCCGACTGGTTCTTTGCCAATGCTGCCCGCTATGATGACTATGACCGTAAAGGACCGAAAGTCTTTGCCGGTGAATATGCATCGCATGACCACCCCACCGGGAAAGCCAATAATTTCTTGGCGGCACTGTCCGAAGCAGCTTTTATGACGGGACTGGAACGTAATGCCGATGTGGTGCGCCTGGCTACCTATGCTCCGTTGTTTGCCCATGTGGATGCCTGGCAGTGGAATCCCGATTTGATTTGGTTCGACAATCTCCGCATAATGCGGACTCCCAACTATTACGTACAGCAGATGTACGGTATGAATGCCGGAACAGATGTGCTGAACCTGCAAATGGACGGAAAACCCGTGACGGGGCAGGACAGCCTTTATGCATCGGCAGTGCTGGATGCTCCTACGGGAGAAGTAATTCTGAAGCTTGTCAATGCGGGCAGCAGATCGGAGAAGGTACAGATAGAGTTCAGCGGATTGAAGAAGCGGCAGCTTGTCTCGGGTTCCTGCACCTATTTGCAAAGTGATGACTGGAAAGCCAAGAATACACTGGAGCAGGAGGCTATTGTTCCACGTATTCGTCCGGTGGAGGTGGCTTCCCGTTCTCTGAGCCTGGAGCTTCAGCCTCGTTCGTTCGGAGTCTATCGTTTGCGGATAAGTACTCAATCAAAATAAATTCCCATTTAGTCACCTATTTAATTATGTGAACTAGTTATGAACACTTATTTAAAGAATTAAATTCAGCCTTTTTTGAACGATTATTCTTCCTTTTAATTATAGGATAGGCGTATCTTTGTGACGGCATACCGGTTCTGCTTGTATGCCGTTGCTAATTTTTATAAACTATTTACCATGAAGAAACATTTCATTACCGGACTGCTTGCGACTTTTGCCATTGCCGCAAGCGCACAGTCCTTCACTGAATGGCAAAACCCTGAAGTGAATGCCGTGAACCGTGCTCCGATGCACACCAACTATTTTGCCTATGAGTCGGCAGATGCTGCGGCTCGTGGAGCAAAAGAACATTCTTCCAATTACATGACTCTGAACGGTATCTGGAAATTCTTCTGGGTGAAGAATGCCGATGCACGTCCCACGGATTTCTGGAAAGTGGGGTTCAACGACAAGGGATGGAGCGATATGGCCGTTCCCGGTATGTGGGAACTGAACGGTTTCGGCGCCCCTATCTACGTGAATACCGGATATGCCTGGCGCAATCAGTTCAAGAACAATCCACCGCAGGTGCCAACGGAGAATAACAATGTAGGTTCCTACCGTCGTGAGATTGTAATACCTGTCGACTGGAAGAGTAAGGACATCATTGCTCATTTCGGTTCCGTGACTTCCAATATGTATTTGTGGGTAAACGGCAAGTACGTAGGTTATAGTGAGGACAGCAAACTGGAGGCTGAATTCAACCTGACACCCTACTTGAAGCCGGGACAAAAGAATCTGATAGCCTTTCAGGTATTCCGCTGGTGTGACGGGACGTATCTGGAAGACCAGGACTTCTTCCGTTATAGCGGTGTAGGGCGCGATTGCTACTTGTATGCCCGTGACAAGAAGCGCATTCAGGACATCCGTGTCACTCCCGATTTGGATACTGCTTATAAGAACGGTTCCCTGAAAGTACAGCTTGATGTGAAGGGTGGCGGCAATGTCAGTCTTGAACTGCTGGACGCTGCCGGAAAACAGGTGGCTACAGCTGTCGCCAAAGGTAGCGCTACTGCCTTGATAAATGTGGAGAATCCTCATAAGTGGACGGCGGAAACGCCTTACTTGTATACCCTGCGTGCCACTTTGCAAGGCAGCAGTGAAGTGATTCCCGTAAAGGTGGGCTTCCGAAAGATAGAGCTGAAAGGAAGTCAGATACTTGTCAACGGCCAGCCCGTTCTCTTCAAGGGAGCCAACCGCCACGAGATGGATCCGGACGGTGGTTACGTCATTTCTCGCGAACGCATGATTCAGGATATTCAGGTGATGAAGCAGTTCAACTTGAATGCCGTGCGCACCTGCCATTATCCCGACAATAATCTCTGGTACGACCTCTGCGACCAATATGGTATTTACGTAGTGGCCGAAGCCAATATCGAATCCCACGGAATGGGTTATGGGGAAGAGACACTTGCCAAACGTGAGGACTATAAGAAAGCACATATGGAGCGTAACCAGCGCAATGTGCAGCGTAGCTTCAATCATCCCAGCGTCATTTTCTGGTCTTTGGGCAACGAAGCCGGCTATGGCGCTAATTTCGAAGCTGCCTACGATTGGATAAAGGCTGAAGACCCGAGCCGTGCCGTACAATATGAACAAGCCGGTAAAACAGGCAAGACAGACATCTATTGCCCGATGTATTATGGCTATGACGGATGTAAGAAATACAGTGAGGATGATTCTATGACAAAGCCCCTGATTCAGTGCGAATATGCTCATGCGATGGGAAACTCGCAAGGAGGTTTTAAAGAATATTGGGATTTGGTGCGTAAATATCCCAAATTCCAAGGTGGCTTTATTTGGGATTTTGTTGATCAGTCTGTACGTTGGACAGGAAAGAACGGTAAGATGATTTATGCCTACGGCGGTGACTTTAACCGTTTTGATGCCAGCGATGGTAACTTCTGCGATAACGGTCTTATCAGCCCCGACCGTGTACCCAATCCCCACATGTATGAGGTAGGCCGTATTTATCAAGACATCTGGACTACTCCGGCCGACTTGAAGAACGGCGAAATCAATGTGTTCAATGAATACTTCTTCCGTGATCTTTCTGCCTATTATATGGAGTGGGAGGTACTGAAAGGTGGTAAGGTGATACGGACTGGTCGTGTGGATAATCTGAATGTAGCTCCCCAACAGACAGCCAAAATCAAGTTGGACTTGGGCAAGACTTGCCAATGCACCGAGTGGTTGCTGAATGTTTCCTATAAGCTGAAGAACCGTGAAGGATTGCTTTCCGCCGGACATGTAGTGGCAAAAGACCAGTTGACGCTCAATCCTTACCAAGCTCCTTCCATGGAATTGAAGAACTGCGAACAGAGCAATATCGAGATGACGGCTCCCCAAGTACAGGATAACGATTGGAACTACCTCATCGTCTCCGGTGATGCTTTCCGTGTAGAAATCAACAAGCACAACGGTTATCTGACCAAGTACGAAGTGAATGGCCGGGATATGATTGAAGACGGCGAGGCTTTAAAACCAAACTTCTGGCGGGCGCCTGTTGACAACGACTACGGTGCCAATCTGCAACGCAAATATATCGCTTGGAAGAATCCGGAAATCAAACTGACCTCTTTCAAACAGCGCACGGAGAACAATCAGGTGATTGTAGAATCTGCTTACGACATGCCGGGTGTTTCAGCTAAGCTGAACCTTGTTTATGTCATCAACAATGCCGGTGCCGTCAAGGTGACCCAGAAGCTGACTGCCGACAAGAATGCCAAAGTATCGAACATGTTCCGTTTCGGTCTGCAGATGCCTATGCCGCGCAGCTTTGAAACCGTTGAATACTATGGACGCGGTCCGGTTGAAAACTATATTGACCGTAATCATTGCGCCGACTTAGGCATTTATCGCCAAAGTGTGGCTGAGCAGTTCTATCCCTACATCCGTCCGCAGGAAAATGGAACAAAGACCGATATTCGTTGGTGGAAGATGTTGGATCAGTCTGGTAATGGCATCAAGATTGTGGCGGCCGCTCCCTTCTCCGCATCTGCCTTGCACTATACCATCGAGTCTTTAGATGAAGGCTGGAGCAAAGAGCAAGGACACTCGCAAGAGGTGGATGAAGCTGATTTGACTAATCTCTGTATCGACAAGGTGCAAGCTGGTCTGGGTTGCGAAGACAGTTGGGGACGTATAGCCCGTCCGGAATATCAGGTTCCTTATGCCGACTATGAATTTACGTTTATCATGATGCCGGTGAAAAATGAGGTAGGAGTGGAATGATGTTTAAGCCTCTTTGAGTATAAAGGTAAAGTTAAAATGCTCCAATATAATATAGAAATCACCCTTGTTGCAAGCATTTGTAGCAGGGGTGATTTCTGTTAGAGGGAGAGTTTTGACACCCTCATTGACGATTTTATCATTTCTGCTTCACGTATTCCGACGGCGTCATTCCGAATTCATTCTTGAAGCATTGCCTGAAGTAGGCTACACTGCTGAATCCCGTCATGTAGGCAATCTCTGATATGGAGTATTTTCCGGAGAGCAGTAGTTTTACCCCGTTCTTCATTTTCACCTTGCGGATGAACTCATTTGCCGACATATCTGCCACTCCTTTGATTTTCCGATAGAGAGTGGAATGGCTCATGCACATTTGGTCGGCAATGAAAGCAATATCCATTTTTTCCATTTCCAGATTGTCTTCAATGATTTGCGTGATGCGTTGCACGAATTCATTGTCCAGCGGATTCATTGAATCGGCGGTTTCGTCGGCAGGCTCCGAATGAGGGGTGGCAACCGCCAGGCCGGCGGCCAGCTTCTTGCGTGCTTCCAGCAGATTATTGATGCGGCTATGGAGCAGTTTGGCACTGAACGGCTTGGTCAGGTAGGAGTCTGCGCCTGCGGTATAGCCTTCCTCCTTGTCGTGCAGGGAGTCTTTGGCTGTCAGCAGTATAACAGGAATATGGCTGGTCCGGATGTCATCCTTGACTAACCGGCAAAGCTGTATACCGTCCATCACCGGCATCATGATATCACTGACTATAATGTTGGGAATCCGTTCTTGGGCCAACGTCCAGCCTCTGCTGCCGTCTTCAGCCGTCAGTATGTCAAAATCATCGCCGAGAGACTGGCGTATGTATTCGCGTATATCCTGATTATCTTCTACTACAAGCAGTAACGGACGGCTCTCTTCAATTTGTTCTTCCATATTGAAGCTTTCTTCCGACAGATTGTCTTTGGCTTCAGATTCGTTTTGCCCATTTGACGGATGAATGTCGGTATGCAGGGCATTGGGATAAATATTGTCTGTTAACAAACGTAGCCTGAAAGTGGTGCCGACTTCCAGCTGGCTGCTGACGTCGAGAGTAGCTTCGTGCAGGTCGGCCAATCCTTTCACCAAAGCCAGTCCGATGCCGGAACCGGAGGCTTGGTATTTGCTGTTGGCTTGATAGTAACGTTCAAAAATATGTGGTAAAGCTTCCGGAGAGATTCCGTGTCCGGTGTCGCTGACACTTATTTCTGTATATCTCACGCTGTTTTCTTCTATAGAATTTAAGCTGAGAGTGATGTTACCTTCTGAGGTGTATTTGGCCGCATTGGAAAGGAGGTTGTTTAAAATTGTAGTCAACATGTCTGCGTCATAAAAAAGCAGTGTTTCTTCTGTATTGATGTGGACGTGGAAATTGACTTTGGGATTACGGTTCAGCTCTTTATACCGTAATCCTATTTCTTGTACCAGTTCTGAAAGGTCACCTCTTGCTACGGAGAGTTTTCGGTTTTGCGTTTCCGTTTTTCGGAATTCTAATATACCATTAATCAGATTCAACAGACGGGCAGCACTATCATGGATGATACTGATTTTATTGGCATGCTTGGGAGAAAGGCTGTTGTCGCTGAGCAGGTCCTCCAGTGGCCCCAGAATCAGGGTTAGCGGAGTGCGTAACTCGTGGGTGATGTTGGTGTAGAAGCGTAGGCGTTCGTCGTTCAGTTCTTGTTTATTCTGATTGTTTTTGCGCTCTACTTTAAGGCTGCTTTCCAGGTCTAATTTACGTTTATAGAAACTGATAAGAATATATATAAGAGCTGTCTCTTATACACATC
>ENA-OZAP01000376-OZAP01000376.1-human-gut-metagenome-genome-assembly--contig:-NODE-376-length-12318-cov-6.791813_pt1 | contig 12318 bp, 10 predicted proteins | sample MGYA00244208_ERZ653500 | MGnify/ENA primary metagenome ERZ653500 (study PRJEB26926, sample SAMN06165027) | human gut metagenome | biome: ENVO:00009003; feature: ENVO:2100002; material: ENVO:00002003...
GTATAATACAAATCAAAACACATTACGAGGTTTTTCATGGAATTAAACAATACAATTGCCAAACCACTATACAAACAACTTGAGGATCAGTTAAAAGAAGAGATTGACACCGGAAAACGTAAAGCAGGCAGCCGTCTTCCAACAGAAAATGAGTTAAGTACAACCTACAATGTCAGCCGGGTCACTGTCCGAAAAGCTCTTGCAGGTTTATCAGAATTAGGATATCTGGACCGCAAATCCGGAAAAGGAACTTTTGTTGCCGAAAAAAGAATCCAGCGAAATATCTCAAAAGGTGTTACCGGATTTTCTGAAATGTGCCGTACAATGGGAGCAGTTCCAGGTGCGAAAACCATTAAAATTGCAATAGAAGATCCTACCGAAAAAGACATGGAACTCATGCATATTACACCCGATAAAAAGATTCTCGTATTGGAACGTATTCGTTATGCCGATGAAAAACCGGTATTGTTAGAAATCAACCGGTTTCCTGAATCCTTTTCTTTTTTATTTGGAGAAAATTTAAATGACACTTCCCTTTATGATGTGCTGCAAAACCACAATATTATTTTTGATCATTCCGACAAAACTTTAGATATTGTGTTTGCCTCCGCACAGGAAGCAAAAATTTTGGGGATTTCAAAAGGTTATCCACTTCTTCGAATCGAGAGTACAATCTATAATACTGATTGCTCACTTGTTCAAAGATGTAAGCAGTTATGTATCGGCGATAAATTTAAATTTACAATTTAAAAACTCCGGGCACATATACATTTGCGCCCGGAGTTTTATATTATTCCATGGCATACCGGATAAATTCCGGGAGAATTGCACGATACTTCTATCTCCACATTTCAAGAAACGCTTTCACTTCCTCCGGCATGCGTCCTTTGCGCCATGCAAGAAGAATCTCCGTCGCAAGATCCGCATGCAGAATATCACAGGACTGCATCTGATCCGACAACTTGTGCATAGAAGCCGGAAGAATGGCGATTCCAAGCCCTTTTTCCGCCAAAGTCATCGCCGTTCTGGCGTCTTCACACTCACAATAAATGTCACACAAAAGCCCCTTTTTTTCGAACGCGGACAACAGATAACTGCGGTAGCGGTGGGACAGGATCAGTTTCTGCTCTGACAGTTCCTCGAGCGTGATCCCATCTTTGTTTTTTTCTAAAACTGGGTTCCCTGCAGCCGCCATTGCAAGAAGTTTTTCCTGCATCAAAGTCCTGCTCTCACATCCTTTGAGCACAATCGGTGTCCGGAGTGTCGTGATATCGACCACGCCGTTTTCCAACTGCTCCCGCAGCGTAAATGTCGATCCCTCGTGGATATCAAAGCGAATATCCGGATGCGACGTTGAAAAACGGATCAGGTAATCGGACATCATAGAAACCGTGGACGGCGTAAATCCGATGTGGATTGTTGCCGCCTGGCTTGCCTTTATGACTTCCCGCTTGGTAATATCCGCCATGGTAAGAAGACTGCCCGCCCTGTCATACAGTGTTTTTCCTGCTTCCGTTAATGTAATCTTTTTGGTGCCGCGCAAAAAAAGCTGCACCTGAAGTTCTTCTTCGAGCATCTTTACCTGATAACTCAGCGGTGGCTGTGTCATGTGAAGAACACGCGCCGCACCGCTGATCGTACCGGCATCCACGATTGCCCGAAAGTATTCCAGTTGTTTTACATCCATAGCTTCTCTCCATACATTTTTTGTTTAGTTAATTCATAAAAGTAATATTTTTCATATATGTTAATCTATGGTATACTAAATGTCAACAGAAAGTCAAAATGAAAAAGAAAGAAATGAAATGATTGTGAAAAGAATTGATTTTGAACATGGGTCCATCCCAAGTAACATCTTAAACGCAGCGATTCCCATGCTGGTGGCGCAGCTTTTAAGCCTGCTTTACAACATCATAGACCGCATTTATATAGCAAGAATCCCGCATATCGGCACAACCGCTCTCGGCGCGGTCGGCTTATGTTTTCCGATTATTGTGATCATCACGGCTTTCAGCAACCTGTTCGGCAGCGGCGGTGCTCCGCTTTTTTCCATCCGGCGGGGGGAAAATAATTCCCGGAAAGCTTCCGAAATTATGAATACCTCCTATACGATGGTCTGCGGCGGCGCAATTGTTTTAATGGTTATTGGATTTTTGTTTGCGCGCCCGATCCTGCGTCTGTTCGGCGCTTCCGAGTCTGCTCTGGTTTATGCATACCCGTACCTGATGATCTATCTGCTCGGCACACTTCCGTCCATGATCTCCACCGGTATGAATTCGTTTATCAACGCGCAGGGATATGCCATGACCGGCATGACATCCGTTGCGATCGGTGCCGTGGCAAACTGCATACTTGATCCGCTCTTTATCTTTGTATTGCAATTGGGTATCCGTGGAGCCGCCATCGCAACTGTAATCTCACAGGCGCTCTCTGCAATATTTGTGCTTTATTTTCTAAAAAAACGCGCGGAATTTAAAGTACGGCTTCTGAGCCGGACCGAACTTGCCACCTGTAGAGAAAATGCAAAAAACATCGTAAGTCTCGGTACTGCCGGTTTTATCATGCAGCTTACCAACAGTCTGGTCAGCATCTGTTGCAACAATGTGCTCTCCGTGACCGGAGGCGATATCTATATCTCCGTGATGACAATCATTTCCAGCGTCCGGCAGCTCGTCGAGACGCCGATTTATGCCATGAATGAGGGAAGTTCACCGATTTTAAGCTACAATTACGGGGCACGCCGCCCGAAGCGTGTAAAACAGGCAATTGGTACAATGGCGGTTATGATCTTTGTGTATACCGCCGCCATGTGGACGGTCATTATCGTTGCACCACATTTCCTGATCGGGATTTTCAGTTCCGACAGTGAACTGATCAAAGACGCGGTTCCTGCCTTAAAACTGTATTTTGCCGCATTTATTTTCATGGATCTGCAATACATCGGACAGACCACGTTTAAATCATTAAATAAAAAGAAGCAGGCAATTTTTTTCTCCCTGCTTCGTAAAGTATTTATTGTTGTGCCACTGACCTACCTGCTCCCATATGCGCTTGGCATGGAAACAAGAGGTGTGTTTATGGCGGAACCGGTCTCAAATGTAATCGGTGGAAGCCTGTGCTTTCTCACGATGCTTGCTACCGTGATTCCGGAATTAAATCATATGGAAAAACAAAAATAAGTTAATCTTCCATACCTGCGCGCAGCGCTGCTTCTTTTGCTTTTACGTCGGAAAGGAAATGCTCTTTTGCAAAGCCCATATCCTGCACCAGCTCCATGGTCCCGAGATATGTGCCTGCTGCATCCCGCACCGCCATATAGGTAACCAGCATGGTTTTTCCGTTTTTCTCCATCCAGATCGGCACTTTGTCGAGCGTTCCTTTCCGGAATTCCCCGATGATGTGCCGCACCTGCTGCTCCACTTTCGGGGGATGGCAGGAAAATACCTCGCGGTCGATCGCCATGCCCGGACGCTTGAAATCCTTTGGCCCTTCATTGAAAAAGCGGTTGATATTGTCCTCATCGACAAATGTGATCTCCATCGGAATCGTGTTGAGCATTGCGGTAAGCTGCGCAACGGTCAGGTGCCCGCCCGGCATGATGATTTCATCTGTTTTCTTTCCCATAATTTTCTTAGAAACGAAGGCTTCTGATTTTTCCTTTAAAAACTTCTCTGCCGCCTCCCAGGTCGCATTTTCCACACCAAAGCAGACCGGATAATCTTTCGAATCGCGGTAAATTCCAAACCACTCTTCCTCCGTGAAATTCAGGGCACAGTTCGGGAAGAAAATATTGGCTTCCTTGTAGATCATATCCTCCACGCGCTGCAACACAATACGAAAACGTTCCAGCCAGTGATCTTCCGTCTTTTGAACCGGCAGCTGCTTTGCCAGTGCCGCCAGTTCATCCCTGATCTCATCATCGGTTGTCCACATCACATCCGACGGGCCGCTGATCCCGTATTTTACTTTCAGATGCGGATACAGAAGATCCCCTTTCTTTGCATAATGGATCGCAACTTCCCGCAGCTTTCCAAACCGCTCCGGTGAAAGGGTATTGGTTTCCTCTATTTCGTTCCTGCATTCCCGGATGACGTTTTCCAACACTTCATTTTCGCGGGTAAACGTCTGCAGCGGATGTCCGGTGATTCCGGTTAAAGCCGCGGTAGCCGCCAGCTTTTTCTCTTTTACCGATGCCGCAACCGCTTTTTCCGCGTTGGCTATTTTTTCCTCACTCGTTGCGCCGCGGAACAGTGCCGCATGGACATCACACAATTTCTGCACGGTCTCAAGTGGTGTGCCGCCCTGCAGAAGTTCCTGCTCCGCCTGCATAATCTCTGCCGGATCAACCTCTTTAAATTCTTTTGCGAAATCCGCCCTTACTTTTTCCAATTCTTCCCCGGCGCTCAGCCGCTCGAGATATGTTTTGATCTGTTCTACCCGTGTGTTGTGTTCCATGATTTTATCCTTTCCCATTTATATAGACTCTCTTACAAACAGTTTTTTCATTCTTCAGTTACAATATACACAAAAATGGGAAAAGAATATGTTGTTGCAACCACATTTTATATTTTATTTGTCGTACTGTACAGTTTTCGCAAAGTTTGCTTGACATTTTATGCAAAGTATACTATTCTGTTTTTGCAAAGCAAGCTATGCAAAAAGATAGTGTCAGCCCATTTGTGAAAGAAATTTTGCATGGGCTGATGTTCAACAAAAGGGGATCACCAATGAAAAACCGTATCAAAGAATTGCGCAAAGCCAATAAACTATCGCAAAGCGAACTGGCAGATATCGTGGGAACTACCCGCCAGACAATCACCTCTATTGAAGTAGGTAAATATACCGCTTCTTTAGGACTCGCCTATAAAATCGCACATCACTTTAACTTAACGATTGAAGAAGTTTTTGACTTCAGTGAAATTGAGAATGAGGAGTAATTTACTATGGAAAAGAAAATGGAAAAAATGAAAAAGGAAATCAAAACACAGAACCGTTTCTATCTGATTATCGCAGCGCTTTTTCTAATTGCACAGTGTACCAACACCTCCGGTGTACTGACCTCTGCCTACACAAATCCGCACTCTGCAGAATTTGTGCATGGGTTTGTACTTGGTCTGGTTATCGTCGTGGAAATTTTTGTAATACTGCAGTTTTGTAAAAACAGCAAAGCGCTCAAAGATGAAGCGCTGTTAAAACGTCTGTACAACGAACGCCATGATGAACGCGCACAGCAGATTGAGGCTCTCGCCAGCCAGAAAAGTGTACAGATTGCACTTATACTCGCTGTCGCTGCCGGATTTATTGTCTGCTATTTTAGCCTGGAAGCCTTTCTTGGTATGCTTGGTGTCGTTATACTGACAGGTGTCGTAAGAAAATGCTGTAAAATTTATTATACGCGTACTTACACATTGCAATAACTTTGACAGTGCTGCACACCATTGTAATACAACCATCAAATATCAGGAGGAGAGTATACATGAACGTTGTTATTGCCATCGATTCTTTTAAAGGAAGCATGACTTCCCTTGAGGCCGGGGAGAGTGCCTCTGCCGGAATCCGGCGCATATATCCGGATGCAGATATCACCATCCGCCCACTTGCAGACGGTGGCGAAGGCACGGTGGAAGCTTTGACGCTTGGCTGTGGCGGCACACGCACACAGGTATGCGTAACCGGGCCTCTTGAAAAACCGGTGCTTTGCAGTTACGGCATTCTGGATGCTGGCAAAACTGCAGTCATCGAAATGTCCGGAGCTGCCGGAATTACACTCCTTTCCGAAACCGAACGGAATCCTTTGTATACAACAACCTACGGGGTTGGGGAAGTCATCAGAGACGCCATTTCCAGAGGCTGCAGACATTTTATTATAGGAATCGGCGGAAGTGCCACAAACGATGGAGGAATCGGTATGCTGCAGGCACTGGGATTTGACCTGCTGGATCAGGAAGGGGTTCCGGTACGTCATGGTGCTCTGGGCTTAAAGGATCTGGCTGTAATTTCAGACTCCCATGCGCTGCCGGAACTGAAAGAATGTACGTTTCGGATTGCCTGTGATGTGACAAATCCGCTCTGCGGTTCGCAGGGATGCAGCGCCGTTTTCGGTCCTCAAAAAGGCGCAGATCCTGCCATGATCCAGCAGATGGATCAGTGGCTTTCCTCCTATGCCGCACTCGCCGGAAAAAGCTTTCCGAAAACGAATCCCGCGCATGCAGGAGCCGGGGCTGCCGGCGGTCTTGGGTTTGCTTTTCTCACCTTTTTCCATGCCACTCTGGAATCCGGTGTAAACATCATTCTGGAAGAAACACATCTTTCCGACTATATAAAAAATGCAGATATTGTCATCACCGGAGAAGGCTGTCTGGATGGTCAGACCGTCATGGGGAAAGCGCCTGTCGGCGTTGCAAAGATTGCCAGAGAATTTCAAAAACCTGTGCTTGCATTTTCCGGCTGCGTGACAGAGGATGCAAAAGCCTGTCATGCAGCAGGAATTGATGCCTTTTTTCCGATTGTGCGGGGCGTTATTTCGCTTGAAGATGCCATGCAGACCGACCATGCAAAACAGAATATGACCGATACGGTGGAACAGGTATTTCGCATGCTTCGAACGTTTCAGAATATAAAATAATGAAGCAGATTGGTAAATCCCTGTTCGGTTGCATATTTCTCCAGCATTTTCTTCTGGTTTATGATACTGTTGCTGTCACCACTTTGCTCATCATCACGGACCTTTGCGGAATTTTCGTTACTGTTCAGAGGTAAACTTGTAACAAAAGAACCGATGGTATAGACTAATCGTAGTCAAAACCATCGGTTTTCTTATGCAAATATTTCTGCAATCTCGCGGAACAGATTGGCCTGCTCTTTTCTGCGCATCAAAACCAGCATGCTCATGCATTTACAGAGATGGTCGATGCTTGACGGACTCCGGAATGACACAGCCTGCGCCTGTTTTCTTTTATATTTTCTCAGCAGCCGTTCGGCTTCGTTATTCGTGGCAGGTACATTCTTATTATGGAGGAAAAGAAGATGATCTTTCTTATACTTTTTCATCCTTTTGTACAGGTTGTATCCATCACGGTAGTATTTCCCATGCGGCTCATAGTCGTATTCATCCCCGGCTATGGACAGGATTGTTTTATAACGTTCTTCAAATTCGGAGACGGTCTGCGGATCTGGCTCTTCTGATTCAGATAAACCATTCCGGTAATGGATCATTTCCTGTATCAGGGAATGCATCTGCCTGTTCCAGGAACGGTCTTTTTCGTTGTCCATGCTGTCTTTCAGATAACGCAGTACATGTGCAAGGCATTCCTGGTGGCCGGTTCCATACTTATAAAAGGTTACATCATGATCGTGGACCAGTGTCCCCTGATAGTCTTCAACGACCGTGCCCTTTATTCCATCGTGTCCCTTTTTGCCCCTGGCAAAATAGAGCACACCGCCATCCGGAACCGCACATACAAATACATACGAACTTTCCCCGTTTACACGGGCATTGGTACAGTCTGTATGCATGACAGGGGAAAGCAGCATGTCACGGAAAAGCTCTTTGCGCTGGGATTCTGTTTTTTCTGCAAATGACAGGCAGAGATTATTGATCATGCCTTTTGATATGTTTATTTTTCCATCTGTCAGATCAGACAAAAACCTGCGGCTTTTATCAATTGATGTACAGCAGCCATTATTCAGCAGAAACAGGAAAGCACGTAAATTTCCTCCATAGTTAACGTCATCAATGACTCCCTGTGGAAATGGTGCATGGATCCGTTCACCTGTTTTGGAATTATAGTGCACATCGGCATGATACCCGGTCACATGCACTTCTACGCTGATGTCGATTTTCTGCTTTGTAATGGTTTTCGATGTTTTCTTAAAGTCAGGGTCATGGAGTACTTCTTCGGGTGCAGGAAGATAGATTTCCCTTGTCGGGGTGAGTTTCTTTCTGCAGTGCCCCCTGTGTCCTGGCTGTCCACCGGGTTTCCTTCCTGTCTTTTCGCGGCTGTTGGATATTTTTTTGCGGGCGATAGATTTTGAAGACGGGATGGATGAGTTTTCATAGTTCCGGTTAATCTGTGCCGTCAGTTTCTGTACTTTTTGTTTTTCATCATCAAGCTCTGTCTTTACTTTGTAAAGTTCCCGTCTCTGGAAAGTTACTTTTTCAAGGGCAGTGTCGCGCTGTCTTTCTGCACGGATGGCCCTTTTTTCCATCATATCCGCCTTTTTTACTGCTTCGGCGACCATACGGTCGCATTCTTTTTGCAGCTGTTCAAAAATCTCAAACCATTGATTCCGAATCGTAATGGCATGGCTGTGTTCTTTTGCTACAGCTGCTTCCAGTTTTGCAATTCTGCGTTCCAGGGCACGCACCTGTGTAAGGTGCTGTTTTTCCATTCGGATATATTTTTCTCCCGATTGAAAGGCTGCAAGTTCTTCCTGTGCTTCTTTCAGCCTGTATTGAAGTACTGTAATGGTTTCAAAAGAATTTCCCATCCCCATGCCGCGTCCTTTCCTTAAATGTTTGTCAGATCATCAATGATTTTTTCTAATTCTGCATTATGTTCCTCAAGGGATTTGATCAATGAGGACTGGGTTTCAATGACCCTGTGCTGCAGTCCGTTTGTATGCTCAAGACTGCCTATAAGTTCTTCATATGCTTTGAGTTTGCTTTTATCATCTGCGTTCATTTGTGCCTCCTTAAGTATAGGATAAGTACAGCAAAAACAGGGACGAATGGGAAATCGGACGAATTCCGGGACTGGCAGAATGACGGTGGATAACCGGAAGAAAAATGAAAGAAGCAGGACTGGAAATCCGTATTCCAGCCATGTAAAAGCAGGAAAATATGCAGGTACTGTTTATAATTTCAAAAGAAAAAGCAGGATTCGGAAGTCGTTAACGAAACTTTCCATCCTGCTTGAGTTTATCCACAAATATATTTTTTTAAATTTCGTCAGTTTTTACAATGGTCTGAACAGTAACGCTATGGGCAGGCTCTCATATACTTCATCAGCATAAATATATACATCACACCTTCCTCTGTGATAGAATGTAAAAAACGGAGGAAAATACTATGTCAAAACGTTCAGATGAAATCAGAAACAAGTACATACAGAATCCACCTGAAGGCATGACTGCTGATGACATCCGCCACATGAGTGAGGATGATTTGCTTGATATGGATTACTTCTTAAATGAAGACGATGAGTTTGGTGAAGACTTTCCTGGAGCTGAAGGCTTCTATATCTTCTAAAACCTATCGTTTACTTGTCGTGCCCGCTAAATTGCGGGCCCTTTTCATATCTAGCTATCCCAAAGTTAGAACTTTCCTATAAATTAAAAAAGACGAAAAATAAACGATACAGATTTCTCTGTATCGTCCATTTTTCTTTTTTGATTAAATCAATGTAAAATCAAGCCGAGGCAGACTCCTGTCAAAATGATTTTTGCAGTTCTTTTCAAATCAGGTATCTCCTTCCTGCTATCTTTATACCAGATGGTACATGTAAACCGTTTATTCACTCAACGACATCCGATACAGGAATGCGGCTATTTCCGCTCTTGTACAGGCAGCATCCGGATTGAATCGTCCTTTGCTATTCGCTTGTGCGATACCCTTCTCTTTGGCCCACGCCACTGCCTGTGCGTAGTATTCATCAGAAGAAACATCTTTAAAAGCTGTCTCTTGCTCTGCTGCCGGTTTTCCTTGCGCACGCCATAGCATTGTGATCGCCTCGGCTCTCGTTATCGCAGCATTTGGTCTGCTGCCATCCGAAATTCCCTGGTTTTTAGCCCATGCACGTGCTTTGCTGTACCACTTCTTTCCACCTGTCAGATCTACGTCTTCCCATCGTGCGAGAATCGTCCATAGCCGTGCCCGGGTAATTTTTGCTTCCGGTGCAAAAGCCGTACTGCTCTTTCCATTCATCAGCCCGCGTGCACTTACAAAATCAATGGAATCCTTCGCCCAATGTTTTTTTGTATCCTTAAAGTTTTTCGCCTTATCTACGAGCTTCACTGTAGTGTCTTCGTCCACGATCAGCTGAACTCCATCTTTTGCAGCCACTGATTTCTTCACAATTTTCTCAGTGCCATCGGCATTGACAAGCACTGCGACTGTACCTACGGTCATATTTTTTACCGGAATCTTCACTTTCGTTTTCCCTGCACCCTCCGGTAGATTGATGGTCACAGTGGATGCAGCTTTTATATTTTTACCTGCCTTTACTTCAACCGGAAGTTTAACTGCTTCACCTGATTTTTCAGCATTTGCGATCGCCTTTTCACTAAGCTGCACTTCTGCTGTGATCATTCCTTTTTTACCGTTCACTATGGCAACAGTCGTTCCATCCGAATCCTTGATGTCCGGCGTAGTTGTTGCAGATGCATTTCCGTTAGCTGCGCCGCCTCCCGCGGTGGCACCTCCTGCTGCTGCACCGCCTCCTGACGAGGATCCGCCCCCTGCTGAAGATCCGCCTCCTGCTGAAGATCCGCCTCCTGCCGTGGAACCGCCTCCTGACGATGATCCACCTCCTGACGTTGTTCCTCCGCTGACATCCGCTTTTTTCGTTACGGTTACGGTAACACGATTACTGTCGGCCGCAAGATATTTCTCATTATCACCGGAATAATGAGCAGTAAATGTATAAGTACCAGCTTGATCGAGCCGGATCGTCTGAGCCTCCCCTGTGCCGGATATCGGCAGCGAAGGATCTGCCGTGTAAGTTACTCCGCTTAAATCCACACCAAATCCTGAGGTTTCGCTGACACTTAACATGACCTGTTCTCCTTCGGTCACTGTATCCGGGCTTGTCGCCAGCAGAATGACCGGAGCTTTCTTAACATTCGGTGACGGTGCGATATATTCACTCCATCTTGCATACAACACCGTATTGCTGCTATATACTCTTGTCAAATCAACTTTCTCACCACCTGTCGTATACCATCCGTCAAACACATATCCTTCACGGGCCGGTGCCGGAAGATCACCGAGTTTTCCATTGATTCCGGTCGTTTTTGTTGTATTTTCTCTTCCGTCATTATAACAAAAAGTAACTGTATAACTCTTTGCAGGCTCCGGTGCCGGCAAGATATCCTGACCTTTGTTTGGAAGCGTTCCTTCGTAAGCAAGAACAGTTCCCTGCTCATCCCTCACTGCATATCCGACCGTGTCACCGGTTCGCAGATCTGCATTGGACGGGATGGTATATAAGAGGGAACAATTTTTCAAACCGGAATTAAAATCGCTTCCATGATATTCCAACGTTCCCTTCGGGCGGAAATTGCCCTTTTCCGTCCAAAGCGGAATCTTGAACGTTTCTGACGCTGCTACAGGCTGACCATCAGCAGTAGCAATGGTTCCGTCAGCATGGTTTACCCATACCTGTAATGTCACCTGACTGAGCTTTGTATCGGAAAGGTTCTGCACGATTGTACGCAGCTCAATCTTCTGCCCCTTCATCTCTGTCGGTTGGAAAGTAATTTTATCTGCCCCTGTCAAAAGGCGTGTCTTTTTGTCTGCGTCAAATTTTGTATAACCCCAACCGGTTGCATCACTAAAATCTGAAAGCTTCGTATATGCATCTGTGCGCTTTGTCACTTCCGGTTCTGCCACATACAGATCCGGACCCTCTGTGACCAGCTGGCGCATCCGCTTATTTCCCTGCAGCTTACATACCTCGCAGAAACCATTCCAGGTCTGGCGCATCATACATTCACGGCTGGAATTATAAATCTTATCCGTATCATAATCTGTATGAGGAACACTGTATGTCTTCCGGAAGCCAAGCAGCTGTCTCCATTTTACCTGTTCAGGATCACTGATCCCCGTTCTGTTTAGCGAAGTTTTTTCAGACGCTTCTCCCATAAAAGATCCGCTGTTGTACTCGTCTCCAAGCCATAACAGACCATGACCAAGCTCATGCGTAAGCGTTTCGACTGCACGCTGGCTGTATGCAGGGCTGACAATATAATGGAATCCGTAATCAAGATCGTTGAATGCCCCGCCAAAATCATTTGCAGAATTGACCAGAAGTACGAACTGGCTGATGTAGTCATGTACATATTTATACTTTTCAAAATCCCAATCTACATTCGGATCTGCCTGCTGCGGAATATGGGCATCATGCACTTTCTCGATAAACGCCGGTCCGATACACCGTTCAAAAATATGGTTCTTCCACTGACTTCCATTCACGGATATATTCTTTCCCCATACATCGAAAAATGTACTGTCATATCCATCAATGGCACTGTACGTTTTATCCGATGCCGTACATAATGCATATACATTGAAGCGATCCTTGTACGTCTTATATGGCT
>ENA-OZAP01000413-OZAP01000413.1-human-gut-metagenome-genome-assembly--contig:-NODE-413-length-11910-cov-4.729144_pt1 | contig 11910 bp, 1 predicted proteins | sample MGYA00244208_ERZ653500 | MGnify/ENA primary metagenome ERZ653500 (study PRJEB26926, sample SAMN06165027) | human gut metagenome | biome: ENVO:00009003; feature: ENVO:2100002; material: ENVO:00002003...
TGAGGGTGCAGACAGTATGAAGCTCATGGAAAAAGTCATAAGCGTTATGACCGAAAAAGGCTGGAAAATAGGCAATATAGACTCCACCATCTGCGCACAGAAGCCGAAGCTTGCCACCTATATCACCTCCATGCGGGAGCGTATAGCAGAAGCCTGCGGCTGCGATATTTCACAAATATCAGTTAAAGCCACCACTGAAGAAAAACTAGGCTTCACAGGCGAGGAACTAGGCATATCCGCCACAGCGGTCTGCCTGCTTGAAAAAATTTGATACAAAACCAAAAGGACTGCTGTCTTAAACCACAGCAGTCCTTTTTATTGCTACTTTGCCTTATGCGCAACTCCGTCATTGTCAATGTTATATCCGTCAACAGTAGTGTTTATGAGCATCATGCCGTAATCATTGAAATAATATCGCTTTCCGCCTATCTTCTTCCAACCTGTCACAACAGTGCCGTTCTTGTTGTTGTAGAACTTCTGCCCACGCCAGCTTACCCAGCCGGACTTTAGATATCCGTCCTCACCGAAGTTGTAATACTGATCTGCGATATCACTTATCACCGCATTTGAAATGTCGAGCACTTCCTTTGCGATGGTGAACTCTGCTGTAAGCTGTCCGGTGTAGTTGCCCTTACCTTCTATAACTGCCTTGGCATTCTTGCCCACCTCGATATTGTCACTGTAAGATACCGTGTAGTCTCTTCCATTTTCGAGTACCTTTGATCCATCTCTTACTGTAACCTCAGGGGTGATCTCCCTGCCTGTATATGTCTGTCCTCCGATGGCATCGACCTTGCACTTCTCAAGACTTCTTGGGGTTATGCTGAAGGCTGTTCTTATCTGTCCACCGTAGTTGTCGTTACCCTTTATGATAACGTATGCCATGCTGTCCTCAGTGGTTGCATTGACATTGTTCTCATAACTTACTGTGTAATCTGTTCCATATACAAGTGTCTTTCCATTCATCACAACCATGATGTCCTTGAATGTGATGCTGTCACCTGTATATTCTGCACTCTCAGGTATTCCTGTCACAACCGCCGGTGCTATGCTTGCTCCGCATATCTCAAACAGCTTTGTAACGGTTCCCTGATAGTTACCCTTACCTTTGACTACTGCTCTCGCCTCTGTAGTCTTGTCTGTATTGTTGCTGTATGTTACATCGTAATCTCTTCCCGCAACAAGAACTGTGTCTCCGTTTCTTACGACCACAACTGGCTCTATCGCCTCGCCGGTGTATTCCTGAGCATCAATGCTGTCAACATCGGCTGCTGTAAGAGTCTTTGCCGTGATGTCAAAGTAAACTGTGAGCTTTCCTGTGTAGTTGCCCATGGCCTTGATGATCGCTGATGCCTTCTTCTCAGCCGTTGTGACATCTATGTTGTCTGCGTATGTAACCGTGTAGTCCTCACCCTGGGTAAGAGTCTTGCCTCCAACCTCAAGAACCATATCAGGTGTCAGTGCAGATCCTGTATATACCTGAGCCGGTATGCTGCACTTTCCGCCGTCTATGCTCTTTGCACTGATCTCAAATGTCTGGCTCAGTACGCCCTCATAGTTACCGCATCCGGTGATCTTTAACAGAGCGTCCTCTCCTGCCTCTACATTGTTTTCAGCCGATACCGTGTAATCCACGCCTGCTGTCAGCACCTTATCTCCCAGAGTTACCTTTACATCCGGTATAACCTCTGATCCGGTGTACTCAGCATCTGCCACGCTCACGACCGCACCGCTTATGCTCTTTCTTGTGATAGTAAATGTAGTTGATGCAGTTCCGGTGTAGTTCGTATCCTTTCCTGCACTTACAGTAACCTTTGCCGTTCCGGCATCTGTGTTGTCACTGTATTCCACAGTGAATGATGAGAGATCTGTGATACTCTCTGTAACATCACCATTTGGAACGCCAAGTCTTGTCACTGCAGGTGTGATCGCCTCACCTGTGTAGGTGAATGATGTTCCCCTGAGAACTACTGACGCCTTTGATATATCTGCCGGATTTATGACAAATGTCTTTGTAACCGACTTGTTGTAATCACCTGTACCTATGATCTTTACAGTTGCGGTTCCCGCATCAATATTATCGGTATAAGTCACTGTATAGTCGGTGTTAAGTGTGAGTGCCTTTCCTCCAAAGCTTACCTTGACTTCAGGGGTTATGGCCTGTCCGAACGCATATGTCTGATCCGGAATAGCCTCTATCTCAGCCTTTGATATATCTGTAAATACTCTTCCTATAACGAATTCCTTCGTTACCTTTCCTGTGTAGTTGCCCTTTCCTGTGATTATAGCCTTAGCCTTTGTTGTCTCTGTAGTCTCATTTATATTCGACTCATATGTGACATCATAGTCAACGCCGCTCACAAGAAGAACATTACCATTTCTTATCGTTACTTCCGGCTCTATGGCCTTTCCTGTGTATATCTGGCTTTCGATCTCCTCGACATCACATTCCCTGAGATCCTTTGCCGTAATCACAAAGTGTACATCCTTGCTTCCGGTGTAATTGCCTGTACCTGTTACTGTAAAGTATGTACCATCCTCTGTTGTGACTGCCTTGTTGCCTGTGTATGTGATCCTGTAATCAGTTCCCTCTGTGAGGATCTCGCTTCCATCGGCAACTATAATATCTGCAAATGTCACATCAGCACCTGTGTAAGCCACAGACTCACTGTATCCGCTGATGGCGACTCCTGTAAGTGACTTAGGTACTATCGCAAATGTTGTTCTGAGGGTTCCTACATAGTTGCCCTTTCCTGTGATAACCACCTGTGCAGGTGCATCCTTTGTCGTAACATCTGTGTTTCCTGTGTATTCAGCCTCATAGTCAACACCGGCTTTCAGTGTTGTTCCATCGGCCATGCTTACTGTCACTGCCGGGGTGATAGGACTTCCGGTATATGTCTGATCACTGATCTTATACGCAACTGCACTTGAAATGTCTGCTGCAGCTATTCTGAAGGTCTTTGTGATAGTGTCTTTATAATTGCCGGTTCCCTTTACTATAACGTTTGCCGTGCCGACATTGACATTCTTCTCATAGGTAACTGTGTAATCCACACCGTTTGTCAGAAGCTTGTCTCCAAGTGTTACTTCCACATCAGGAGTGAGCTCCTTACCTGTGTAGATCTGATCTGCGACTTCCACATCGGCATCAGTGATCGTTCTCTCTGTTATAGCAAACTCTGCACTGACGGTTCCCTTATAATTGCCACTTCCTGTAATCTTTACAGTACCCTTTCCTACGTTTGTGTTACTGCTGTAGCTCAGAGTGTAATCCCTGCCCTCTGTCAGAACCACTGTACCAAGTGTTACCCTGACAGCCGGGGTAAGAGGTGTTCCCTGATATACCGCATCGTCTACCTCAACTGCTGCGCCTGACAGATCTGCCTCTGTTATGGCAAACTCACCTGTCACGCTGCCCTTGTAGTTGGTGTTGCTCTTTGCTGATACGCTGATGGACGCTGTTCCTACATTGACATTGCTGCCAAAGCTTATGTCAAAGCTGTCCATATCAGTTATCATCACATCTCCAAACTCTATGCCTGTAACCTCAGGCTTCTGGCTCTTTCCTGTGTACACAAAGCTTCCCTGATCTATAACCACACGGCCTGCTGATATGTCCGCAGGGTTGATGGCGAAGCTTACTCTCTTTGTCTTGGAGTAATACTTTGTTCCGGTTATGATCACATATGCTGTTCCAGCATTTATATTGTTCTCATATGTTAAGGTGTAATCTGTATTCTCTTTCAGTGTAATTCCGTTATACATAACAGTGACTGAAGGAGTTACAGCCTTGCCAAATGCATATGTCTGCGCCGGTATAGCCGACACTGTAGCGCCGTTTATATCCACAACGCTTCTTGTTATCGAGAAGTAGACTACAGCAGTTCCTGTATAGTTGCCAATACCGGTGATCTCTGCCTTCGCCTCATCCGTCTCGTCTATATTGTTGCTGTATGTAACTTCATAGTCTGTTCCGGCCTTCAGGGTGACGCTGCCATTCTTTATGGTGAGCACCGGCTCTATGGTCTTACCTGTCCATGTCTGTCCCTGGATCGGGCTGATTTCGCAGTTTGCTATATCTGCCTTTGTTATCTTGAAGGCTGCAGTCTTCTCACCGCTGTAATTGCCTGCTCCGATGAATCTGACAGTCGCTGTTCCGATCTCCTTATTATCAGTGTACTCAACAACGTAATCCTGATTCTCTACAAGTTTTGTATCTCCAAGTGTGAGCTCATATCCTGTGAGGACTATGCTCTCACCGGTATACTCTACACTCTCAGGTATTCCTGTTATGACTGCATCTGCAAAGTCTGCCTTTGTTATCTCAAACTCAGCCACACACTGACCTGTGTAATTTCCACGGCCTGTGATAGTTGCCTTTGCCTTTCTTGAGTCTGTTGTAACACTTACATTGTCGCTGTATGTGACGTCATAATCACTGCCCTCTGTCAGAACTATCTCTCCGTTCTTGACTGTAACCTTTGGACTGTGGGCTGTTCCATCGTATACAACAGACGCTATAGGTGAGACCACGCACTTGCTTATATCCATTGCGGATATAGTGAATGTCTCTGATGCTGTTCCTGTGTAATTGTGCTTACCTGTTATCGTCACTGTGGCTGTACCCTTATCGGTATTTCCACTGTAGTCAACATCATACTCGGTGTCTGCGATCTGCTTTCCACCTAATGTAACTGTTATCTCCGGTGTAAGCGGAGCTCCAGTATACACCTGATCTGCAACAGTTATCTTTGCTGCACTTATGGATCTTGCTGCGATCTTGAAGGTCGTCTTAACTGTTCCGGCATAGTTGCCCATACCCTTCACAGTAACCGTTGCTGTTCCGGCATCGGTATTGTCAGCATATCCCACTGTGTAATCTGTTCCCTCTATAAGCTTTGTCTGTCCCAGATATACTGTCACTGTCGGCTTGAGTGCAGCACCTGTGTATGTCTGATCGGCAACCGTGAGCTGGGCATCTGTGATGTCTGCCGCAATGATCGCAAACTTGCCTGTAACTGTTCCCTTATAGTTTGAACTGCTTCTGGCTGTGAGAGCTATCTCTCCACTGCCTACATTTATATTGTTGCTGTATGTCACGTCAAAATCTGTGCCAGGCTCTATACTGCCGCCAGCCAGAGTGATTTCTGTCACTACAGGCTTGATCTCGCTTCCGGTATATCCGTAAGCATCCTTCTCAAGCTCAAGTACTCCTCCTGTCACATCGAGCTGTTCGATAGTAAATGATGTCTCTACGACTCCATGATACTCTCCGGCTCCTGTCACGATTATGTATGCCTTTCCGGCATTCACATTGCTCTGATAGCTTACTGTATACGCATCCTCTGGAAGCACCTCTCCATCCAGTGTAACTGATATAGCCGGTGTAATCTGCTTGCCATAGTTATATACAAATGGTCCCTTGTCTGTTATCGAGATGACCGCAGGTGTTATATCTATAACTCTCTCTGCTATCATAAATGTCTTCTGTACAGATCCGGTGTAGTTGCCCTTTCCTTTGACAACCGCCTTTGCCGGCTTGTCTGCTGTTGACACCTCAATATTGTCGCTGTATACGACATCATAATCCGTGCCCTTCACAAGAGTTCTGCTGCCATCCTTGACTGTTATGTCAGGTGTAAGTGCCTTTCCTGTGTGGGTCTGTCCCGGAATATCGCTGACTGTACAATCCTCTATGCTCTTTGCTGTGATAGTGAATGTCCAGCTTGCTTTTCCTGTATAATTACCCTTTCCACTGAAGATGATATTCGCCTTGCTGCTGGCAGTAGATACATTCAGATTGTTGACATATTCAGTCTCGTAGTCCACACCATTTACAAGCTTAACACCGTCGACAGTGAGCACAGCCTGATCAAATGTAATAGCCTTTCCTGTGTATACGACTGAACTATCCACGCCGTCTATCTCTGCATCTGTTATATCCTTCTGTCCAATTGTAAATTCTACACGTCTTGTTGTACTGCTGTCATAGTTACCCTTACCTCTGACTGTAACTGCAGCCTTTGAATCTGTGGTCGATGCATTGACATTATTCTCATAGTCGACAGTGTAATCTGTTCCCTCTGTGAGAACCGCATCTCCATCCTTAACTGTTATATCCTGTGTTATCTCAGATCCGGTGTATGTCTTATCTGCCACACCTGCAACCGTAATGCCCTCAGCATTTATACTTCTCGCGTTTATGACAAATGTGCCGTCAAGCTCTCCGGTATAGTTGCCCTTGCCTTTGATCTTGAATTTACCGGTTCCTGCATTTGTAACTTCGCCTTCTACATACTCTACTGTATAATCCTGGCCCTCCACAAGTGTCTCGTCTCCAAGTACGACTGTGATCTTCGTGGTGAGCGGCTTACCTGTATAGCTCTGTGCCTGAGCACTTACCTTTGCTCCCGTGAGCGACTTCGCACCGATAGTAAAGAGAAGCTTTACCTCTCCTGTATAGTTACCTGTACCTGTCACCATCACGCTTGCCTTATCGGAACACTCCACATTGCTGTCGTAGCTGAGTGTATAGTCGACATCCTTCTTGAGAATGACATTTCCACTTCTGACAACCGGCTCAGGAGTTATCTCAGATCCGGTATAGCTGAACTCTGTCTGCTCAAGGCTTGCCCAGCTCTCCTCTATCTTCGCTGCAGTTATTGTCGCTGCGATATCAAAGCTTCCTGTAAAGTTACAGTCAGCCTTTGCAGTAACTGTTATTGTTCCTGTTCCAACATTTATCAGGTTCTTCTGTGTTACAGTGAAATCTGACATGTCCGTCACAGTGTACTTCTTGCCATCAACTGTGATGTCAAAGCTCTCCACTGTAAATGTCGTTCCAGCCGGTGTGTACACCGCTGAATAAGTCTTAGATGCCACTGCCTTTGCAATAGACAATGGAAGTATCTTGAATGTCTTCTCGACAGTTCCTGAATATCCCTGTACGGCGATACCTGTAACTGTCATTGTCGCAGTTCCGACATTCACATTGTTTGTATAAGTTACCGTATAGCAGTCAGCGTCAAGCTTCACGCCATCCACTGTGACTGTTGCAGCCGGCTCTATCTTATCTCCCATGTGGTATGTCTGATCTGCTATATCAGCAACATCCGCATCTGTTATCTTGACGATCTTCTTGGCAATATCAAATGTTGCCTTCACAGATCCCTTATAGTTGCCTGTTCCACTTATATCAGCAACAGCCTTTGACTCGGTTGTTGTGACATTGATATTGTTGCTGTATGCAACGGTATAATCCGTTCCCTTTACAAGAGTGTTTGCACCGTCAGCGACAGTCACTTCAGGCTCAACAGCCTTTCCTGTATAGATCTGTGCGCTGATCGGCTGAACTGTGCAATCTGCTATATCCTTCTGCTCGATCACGAACTGAACTATCTTCTCACCGGTGTAATTGCCCTTACCTGTGATAAGTATCTCTGCCTTGCTGTCAGTTGTGGAAGCATTTCTGTTATTTGTATATTTCACTGTGTAGTCAGCAGCAGTGAGCTTTCTGCCCGACACTGTAACTGCCAGTCCTGCAAATGTTATATCTGCGCCAGTGTATACCACACTGTCCTCAACGCCTGTTACAACTGCCTTGCTGACTGATGCAGAAACAATATTGAACTCAATCTTCTTTGTTCCGCTGTATACGCCCTTACCAGTTATGGTTATCGACGCCTTAGCTGAAGCCGTGCTGACATTCTCATTATTATCATATGAAGATACAACATAGTCCTCACCCTCAACAAGCTCGGTGCCATCGTAGCTGACTGTTATATCCGGTGTTATCGCTGAGCCTGTGTATGTCTGGTCAGCTATATCAGCCACATCGGCTCCGGCAATATCTATAGCCTTTATCTCGAAGCTTCCTGTAGCGGTTCCATCGAAATTGCCATCCTCCAGAGCTGTTACCGTGATCTTAGCTGTACCAACATTGATATTGTTGGCATACTCAACGCTATAACTTCCTGAAGGCACTGCCATTCCGTCCTTGCATGTAACTGTCACCGCAGGAGTCTGTGCCTTACCTGTGTATGTCACACTTGAAGCTGAAACTGTTGCACCTGTAATACTCTTCTTGTATATTACAAATTTCTGTGTGAGCTCTCCTGTATAGCTGCTGTCCGCCTTTGGAGTGATGGTCACACTTCCATTTCCAACATTTGTATTCTCACCGTATGTGACATTGAAATCATCAAATGATGTTATTCTGTTGACGGTTCCAACCTTCACAGCCACAAGTGATGGCTTGATAGCAGTACCGCTATATTCAAATGTGTCGCCTGATATGATCAGTGTATCACCTGATATGTCATACTTGGCAATCTTGAACGTGTATTCCTTTGTTCCCTTGTACTTGCCCACACCTGTTATGACAAGTGTTGCGGTACCGACCTCATAGTTGTCCTTGAAGGTATATGTATAATCACCGTTTGATCCGGCTGTCATCTCCTCGCCGTCATAGCTCAGAGTAAAGCTTGGTCTGACCGCCATGCCAAAGTTGTATGACTGATCCTCAAGTCCCGTCAAAGTGATCTTGTCACTTGTGCTTATGTCTATAAATTCCTTAGTAATATTGAAGTATTTGATAATCTGACCTGTGTAATGATCACCACAGCCTGTTATGGTCACTGACGCTTTTCCGGCATCCGTGTTGTCTGCATACTCTACTGTGTAATCCTCATTCTCAACAAGCTTGATCTCACCGTTGTATATATTGATCTCAGGTGTTATAGCTGAGCCTGTCCACAACTGATCCGCTATAGCATCCATCTGACAGTTATACACAGCTCTCTTCTCTATCTCGAAACGTATAACCTTCTGTCCTGTGTAATTTCCTATACCGGTTACAGTGATCGAAGCCTTCTCTCCTGAACCTGTTACCTCTATATTATTCGCATACTCAACAGTATAGTCCTTGTCTCTCTCCAGCTTGATAATTTCACCATTAACGTATCTGGTTACATTTATCACCGGTTCGATGGCCATACCTGTGTACATCTGTGACTGGTCGGCCTGGGTTATTCCCATTCCGCTTGAAGATGAAATGATTGAAACAGGTGTTATCTTGAAATACTTGACGATCTCGCCTGTATAATTATCATTTGCAGCCTTTATTACGACCTTGGCCTCATCTGTCACATCCGTGTTATTGCTGTACTCTACCGTATAGTCTACATCCTGCTCCAGCTCAACACTGCCATTCTTGATGGTGACTGCCGGCTCTAATGCCTCTCCTGTGTACTGGCTGTCGGATATATCTTTGACATCGCAGTCCTCAAGAGGCTTAGGTAAAATGTTGAACTCAAGAACCTTAGTTCCGCTGTATGAGCCCATTCCTTCTATAGTAATAGTAGAAGTTCCTACCTTGTCATTGTTCTTTCTGTCGGTGACTGTGAAGTCTGTTCCCTCCTTCAGAACATAACTGCCATTCTTAATGGTAAGCTCCGGCTTCACCTCGCCGCCGTTATAATACTGGTCAGGTATATCCTCATATGTGAGTTTGCCCATATCACCTGACGGAGCAACTATAGTGATCTGGAATGACTTTGAACCGGAATAATATACCGATGCTGACATGGCAATGACTGTCCATGTTCCGGTCTCCTTGTAGCTGAACGGGAAGGTGTAGTTAACTCCCTCAACCAATGTCATTCCGTTGTATGTAATTGTTATATCCGGCTTTATGTTCTCTCCGGTATATTCATAACTGGACTTATTCACAGTCAGCTTTACATCGGCACCTGAGAATGACTTTGCAAGTATGTTAAATGATTTGTACACAGTACCCGCATAGTCTCCCATACCTGTAAATGTAACCTTACCATTGTTGGTTCCCGGCACGATATTCTCGCCGTAAGCAACAGAGTAATCGGTTCCCTCCACAAGTGTCTTGCCGTCGTATGTCAATGTCACATCCGGCTTCAACTGTGCTCCGGTATATGTCATCGATGATATCGTGGAAAATTCCACATCATTCATGCTGATCTTAGATGTCTTTATCGCAAATGTACCTACACATGTTCCCTGGAAATTGCCGAGACCCTTGATCATGACTCTGGCTGAATTTCCGATCTCCACGTTGTTCTCATAACCTGATATCTCGTAGTCAACGCCCTCCACAAGATCCGTATTGCTGAATGTGACCTTTGACAGGGTTGTGGTCACCTCAGAACCTGTGTACTCGGCGTCATCGGCAGTTATTACAGCTTTGGATATATCCGCTGCAACAATCTGGAACTCACATGGAACAGTTCCAGTGTAATTTCCAATACCTACTATATTAAACTTATGTGTTCCTACATTGTAATCCTTGGCATTCCAATACTCACTGAAGTCATATGAGAAATCCTGGGATAACTTAAGTGTAGTTCCAAGTTCCCTATCCTTGACAGAAATATTCTGTGGAGAAACCTGTATCGTTATGTTGTTTGCGGTGTTGAACACTGCATCATCAAATGTTACAGAGAGATTTTCCGTGCTCCTAGGCTTGATGGTGAAGTTCACCGTCTTTGAACCCACATATGAACCAAGTCCTGATATAGTCAGTGATGGCTTAGATGTGGATGTGGATGCATTTGTATTGTTGGTGTAGTATGACACCTTATAATCCTTGCCCTCGACAAGTGTCGTGCCCTTATACTTAACCACCGGACTTGGAGTCTTGGCAGTTCCGTCATATACAAGGTCGTCATCCACCGTAACGTCAGCGTCTGCTATGCTGTATACCTCAGTTCCCTGATCCACGATCTGGAAAGTCTTGGTGACAGTTCCCTTGAATCTGGTAGGTGCTCCTGTTATTGTGACAGTCGCCGTTCCAACATCTGTATTGTTGGTATACTCAACCTTGTACTCATAGTCATTTGCACCCCACTCGTCTATGCTGTGCAGATACTTGTTGTTGGTCTTGTCCAGTATCTTAACAGCCGGCTTTATAGGTTTTCCTGTATATACAAATGTATCACCCTCCAGTGATATCTCCTGATCACTGAGGTTTGCAGCGCTGATTCCGTAGTATATGTAATACTCACCGTCGCTACCGATCTTATAATTGCTGTTCTTTGCAGCGGACACTACAACTCTAGGGCCGTCCCCAAGAGGATCCTCCACTACCTCTGACTCCTCGTCGTTGTTATAATAATCGACAACATAGTCAGTTCCTTCTGTAAGGAAATGTCCTGATGATGTATTCGCTGTCTTTACATATATCTGCGGCCATACACCACCAGCCTGATATGTGTAAATTTTATTTTTGCAATTTTTATGCTGGTTCGCTTTCTCTTTTCCATCTATATAGAAAAGTGCAGTCGAGGTTATGCTCTTTGCCTTTATAGTAAAGGTACATGTAAGAGTTCCGCTGCAGTTTTTATCAGCATTACCCCTGACCGTAACAGTTGCTGTACCCACATTAACATTATTACTGTACTCTACAGTATAATAATCTGACGACAGCTTCGTGTCGTTGGTCGTATCTCCAATCTTCTTTACCACCAGCTCTGATGCCAGGAGTGTGATCGCTTTCCCTGAATACGTCTTGCCTGATGTAGCTGTCGTATAACAGTAATATCCGTCCGCATTCAGATCTATGGCATCATCCGCCGCCAGCGTGGCAACAGAATCCCCCACATCACTCTGCTTCTCCGCATCACTGGCCGTCGCCACATTCTGTGACTGTGCCGCCAGCACCTGCGCAATCCCTCCGATCGCAATATCACTCTGGAACAATACGGACAATGCCATAATGAATGCCATGAGAAATGCGATCATTCGTCTGCCATAACTTCTTCTCATAAATTACTCCCTGCCTTTCTTGATATGTACATTTGCGGAATAACCAGTATAAGTTTCTGGAAACCCCATTTATATACAATTTTACCCTGTCTCTTATACACATCTGACGCT
>ENA-OZAP01000457-OZAP01000457.1-human-gut-metagenome-genome-assembly--contig:-NODE-457-length-11469-cov-7.155073_pt1 | contig 11469 bp, 8 predicted proteins | sample MGYA00244208_ERZ653500 | MGnify/ENA primary metagenome ERZ653500 (study PRJEB26926, sample SAMN06165027) | human gut metagenome | biome: ENVO:00009003; feature: ENVO:2100002; material: ENVO:00002003...
CCTGCTCTTGCACCGCCTATTGCAAGACCGTAAGCAAGTGCCATATCAAGAGCCTTACCGGTGTAATCCTGCTCAACAGCTACGAGGCACGGAGTACCCTTGCCTGCCTGATATTCGCTTCTGACGGTGTGACCGGGAGCTTTGGGAGCTATCATTGTAACATCGACAAACTTCGGCGGCTTGATGCATCCGAAATGAATGTTGAAGCCGTGAGCGAACATAAGCATATCGCCCTCTTTAAGGTTGGGCTCGATATCCTTCTTATACATATCTGCCTGAAGCTCATCGTTGATAAGGATCATAATAATGTCGGCTTTTTTTGCAGCCTCGGCAGCGGTATAAACCTCAAAGCCCTGCTGCTCTGCCTTAGCCCATGATTTACTGCCCTCATAAAGGCCGATGATAACATTGCAGCCCGACTCCTTTGCATTAAGAGCGTGAGCGTGACCCTGGCTGCCGTAGCCGATTACGGCGATGGTCTTACCGTCGAGTAAGGACAGGTTACAGTCTTTCTCATAAAACATTCTTGCTTCTGCCATAATTTTTCCTCCTGAACATTAACAAATATTTATATTTTAGTTGTACGACATCTGTAAGTCGTTGTCATACAACCATTATAACGCGAAAACAACGGTTGTCAATACTTTTTTTCATTTTCTTCCAGAGATATTTGCTCCGTGAGCAACGCATGGTGCAAATGTATGGTAACTGCACTTTTAAGAGCCACCGCGTCACGCTTTTCGAGGAAGTCCATTATAAGTATATGATCTTTGTACGCCTGTTCGGCTATCATATCAAGGTTGAAATTGAGGGCAAAGGTTTGCTCTATGGTCTCGGTAAGTATCGGCATAAACCGACTTAAAAAGTCATTATGCGACGCCTTTAATATTGCGCCGTGGAAAGCCGCCTCGGAATCTATTCTTCGCTTGCCCTGCGGGTCGCGCAAAAGCTCTTGTTGGCAAATGTCACCGAGACGCAGTATCTCATTTATCTCGTCCTCGGTAGCTCTGCGGCTGGCAAGAGCCGCCGCCTCCGGTTCAAAAATCATACGCGTCTCATACAGGTCTCTCAGCGTTATTTTGAGCTTTGAAAACTCCTGAAAGTCTATGCTTCCCTCGGCATATTGATTGAGCGGCTGTGCCACAAAAGTACCGAGCCCGCGCCTGACTTCAAGCAACCCGTCGGACGCAAGTATGCGTATTGCCTCACGCAGGGTTGTACGGCTTATGCCGAGCTTTGCGGAAAGCTCGTTTTCGTTGGGGAGCTTTTCGCCGTATTTGTAGATATGCTCCTTAAGTATCATCTTTTGCAGCGTTTCGGCAGTTCTCTGCGACAGGTTTTCTTTTTGCATAACGGTCCCCGATCTCCTGTTGGAAATTTACATTTTAATACTACAACATCCGCGAAAAAAAAGCAACCGAATTTACTTAGCACTTGAAAACAGTTATAAAAGACGATATAATTTTATCAGATTTATTTCTTCGGAGGAAAAATTATGGATTTACGAAGCAAAAATGTAACACAGGGTGTAGAGCGTGCTCCGAACAGAAGCCTTTTCTACGCCATGGGATATACAAAGGAAGAGCTTGAAAGACCGCTCATCGGCGTTGTTTCGGCACACAGCGAAATAGTTCCGGGTCATTTTCACCTTGACAAGCTTACAGAAGCAGTTAAAGCCGGCGTAAGAATGGCAGGCGGCACACCCGTTATGATTCCGTCAATCGGCGTATGCGACGGTATAGCGATGGGTCATATCGGTATGAAATACTCTCTGCCGTCACGCGAGCTTATTGCAGACAGCGTTGAAACCATGGCTATGGCTCACGGCTTCGACGGTCTTGTCTTGGTTCCGAACTGCGACAAGATAGTCCCCGGAATGCTTCTCGGCGCACTCAGGATAAATATCCCCACGGTAGTCTGCTCCGGCGGACCTATGATGTCGGGTCTTGTTGACGGCGTTGAAACCTCGCTCTCTAAGATGTTCGAGGCTGTCGGCGCGTGCAAAGCAGGCATTATAGACGAAGAAAAACTCTGTGAATTTGAAAATAACACATGCCCCGGCTGCGGCTCATGCTCCGGAATGTATACCGCAAACAGTATGAACTGCCTTTGCGAATCACTCGGAATCGCGCTTCCCGGAAACGGCACCATACCCGCCGTTCACGCAGGCCGCACCCAGCTTGCAAAGCACGCCGGAATGGCAATTATGGAGCTTGTGAAAAAAGACATTAAAGCCCGCGATATTATAAATGAAAAGGCGCTCCGCAACGCGCTCGCCTGCGATATGGCTCTCGGTTGCTCCTCAAACAGCGTTTTGCATCTGCTTGCAATCGCAAAAGAGGCAGGCTGTCCCATGGACCTCAAGGTATTTAACGAAATGAGCGCAAAGGTTCCGAATTTATGTCATTTGGCACCAGCAGGCCCCACACATATGCACGACCTCAACAACGCAGGCGGCGTAAGAGCTGTTCAGGCGGAGCTTGCTAAGAAAGGACTGCTTGACCTCTCGCTTATGACCGTTACCGGAAAAACCGTAGGTGAAAACATAGAGGGAGCGTACATAAAGAACACAAACGCGATACGTCCGATAGACAATCCCTATTCAAAAACCGGCGGCATAGCGATTCTTTGGGGCAATATAGCAAAGGACGGCTGTGTTGTAAAACGCAGTGCGGTAGCACCCGAAATGCTCGTTCACACAGGCCCGGCGCGTGTATTTGACAGCGAGGATACGGCAATTAAAGCAATTTACAACGGCGAAATCAAGGACGGAGATGTTGTTGTAATACGTTACGAAGGACCCGTAGGCGGCCCCGGTATGCGAGAAATGCTCAACCCCACCTCGGCACTTGCCGGTATGAAGCTTGACAAAACGGTTGCCCTTATCACGGACGGAAGATTCAGCGGAGCTTCAAGGGGTGCTTCGATAGGCCACGTTGCTCCCGAAGCAGCCGCAGGCGGTGAAATCGGCCTTGTAGAAGAGGGCGACATCATTGACATTGACATTCCTGCCGCAAAGGTAAATGTCAGAGTATCCGACGAGGAGCTTGCAGAGCGTAAAAAGCACTATGTTCCTCATGAGCCTAACGTCAAAACAGGCTGGCTCGCAAGATACGCGTCGCTTGTTTCCTCCGCCAAGGACGGCGCCGTTATGAAATTCTAAGCGAACAAAACAAAGCTCCGCCAAAGAAAAATCTCTGTGCGGAGCTTTTATTGTATAAACAAAAAAGAGTCAATAGTTAAAAGACTACTGACTCTTTTATTTATACGGACACTTTAACTATTTGTCGCAATCCTCAATAATCATATCATCTATCGTTTTGCCTGCCGGTATAAGAGGAAGCACCTTTTCGTCTTTGGGTATAGCGCAGTCAATCCAAACGGGGCACTTATCCTTCAGTGCCTTTTGGAATACGTCGTTAAACTCGGCTAAAGTATGCGCTCTGTATCCCTTTCCGCCGAAGCCCTCTATTACCTTAACATAATCGGTTTTGCGGTGCGGATCGGTCTGCGAATAGCGTTTGCCGTAGAATGCGGTCTGCCACTGACGAACCATACCGAGAACCTCGTTGTCAAAAATCACGGTTATTATCGGCAAATTATAGCTGACTGCGGTGCACGCCTCATTCATATTCATATGGAAAGAGCCGTCGCCCGTGATATGTATAACTCTCCTATCGGGGAACGCAACCTTGGCGCCAATTGCCGCTCCGTAGCCGTAGCCCATAGTGCCGAGACCGCCGCTTGTCAAAAACGAACGCGGATCGGTATGCTCCAAATACTGAGCCGCCCACATCTGGTGCTGGCCGACATCGGTAACATAAACAGTATCCTTCGGTACATTTTCGCAAATCGCCCTTATAAGCTGATGCGGTGTAATAAATTTATCGGAATCTACCGGGTGATAATCGCTCTTTTTGTATTCGTCAAGGGTTTTAAGCCAATCGGTCCGGTCGCTTTGCTTTACGTAATGTAAAAGGTCCATAACGATAGTCTTAACATCGCCCACCAAAGCGTGATCGACTTTAACGTTTTTATCGATCTCACTCAAGTCAATATCAATCTGTATTACCTTTGCTTTATGAGCAAAACGATTTGTATTGAGAGCGACTCTGTCGGAAAATCTCGTGCCTATCGCAACAAGCACGTCTGCTTCGTCAATAGCTTTATTGGTAACAAAACTGCCGTGCATACCGACAAGGCCGTAATTCAGTTTTTCGCTGAAACCGAGAACTCCCGCCGCCATAAGCGTATGACAGCACGGCGCGCCCGTTTTGTTTACGAGCATACGCACAAGGTCCGAGGCCTCCGACGACACCACGCCGCCGCCTATTTCTATAACCGGTCTTTTTGCCTTGTTTATAAGGGCCGCAGCCTTTTTGACCTCGTCCTCATTTATTACTGTATTGTCAATTATAACCTCGGGAGCAGCTTTTTCGTATTCGGTAATCGCCGCCGTAACGTCCTTGGGTATATCAACAAGTACGGGACCTTTCCTTCCGGAATTTGCTATTTTAAAAGCCTCTCTGAGCGTCGGAGCAAGTTCCTTTATGTCGCTGACAAAAAAATTATGCTTTGTAATAGGCATTGTAATGCCTGTAATGTATACTTCTTGGAAAGCGTCCTTACCTATATAAGATGTTCCGACGTTGCCTGTTATGGCTACCATAGGTATGCTGTCCATATATGCCGTGGCAATTCCCGTAACAAGGTTTGTGGCGCCGGGACCGCTTGTCGCAATTACAACCCCCGTTTTGCCGGTTGCCCTTGCATAGCCGTCAGCAGCATGGGACGCGCCCTGCTCGTGAGCTGTCAGGATATGATGAATTTTATCTCTGTATTTATAAAGTGCATCATAGATATTGAGTACCGCTCCGCCGGGATAGCCGAAAATTGTGTCTACCCCCTGCTCTATAAGCACCTCAGCGATTATATCCGATCCGTTAAGCTTCATCTTTTTCTCCTGCCGATAAATAAATTTAAAATATATTTTATATCCGTTGTCGATAAATGTCAATAAAAAGACTGTATATATCGCCGTTTCACGCACAAAACAGTCTTACAGCCGCTTTGATTTGCAGCTATACGACAAGGCTGCCGAGAACTTCGCCTACCTTACCGTGAATAACAAGAGAAAACTCGTCATCTCCTACATTTGCATCGCGGTTTATGAGTACCGAATTCCTGCCGCGAAAATATCTTATAAGCCCTGCCGCAGGATAAACGGTAAGCGACGTTCCGGCAACAATCAGCATATCGGCGTTCATAATATGCCTTACGGCGCCGTTAACCGTGCTTTCGTTGAGCGGCTCCTCATAAAGCACTACATCGGGCTTTATGATGCCTCCGCAGGTGCAATGGGGAACGCCTTTACACGACAGCATATCTGTAAATGTATAAGCCTTACCGCATTTCATACAATGGTTATAATAAACGCTGCCATGCAGGTTATAAACGTTTTTGCTTCCGGCTTTTTCGTGAAGTCCGTCTATATTTTGCGTTATTACCGCTTTTAATTTACCCTTTTGCTCCATCTCGGCAAGCTTCAGATGCGCGATATTCGGTTTTACATCGGGATTTAACAACTTATCTCTGTAAAACCTGTAAAACTCCTCGGGATGAGACATAAAATACGAGTGACTGAGGATAACCTCCGGCGGCACGCTGTAATGCATATTGTAAAGCCCGTCGGCCGAGCGGAAATCAGGTATTCCGCTCTCGGTAGAGACGCCCGCTCCGCCGAAAAACACCACGTAGTCGCTCTCGTCATACATTTTTTGAAGTTTTTCCGTATTCGTCATTTTTCCGCTCCTTTGCCGTATTTCCTTTTTTATTGTATTATATTAACTTTTCAAGTAATTTTCAATGAATTTTGCCTTGTAAGACGCACTATATTTCACCGTTTTTTAAAACATTGATTTTATATTCAAAAAAGTGCTTAAAAGGGTTGACAAACAGCCGAAATGAGCCGATAATAATAAGGCTTAAAGCAAATAAATAAATATCGGTAGGTAAGGCTCCCACAGGGATACGGGCTGCTGCCGCGAAAAGTGGAGACACTGTAAGCAGGTCAACAGGCCACATCGAAAAGTAAGGTGTGTTCTAACGCAGTTTCATCGCCCTCTGAAGCTAAAGCTTGAACGAAATATTTTTATCAATTCCGCTCATATCGCCTATCGATATGAGCGTTTTATATTGTGAGGTGAAAAATAATGGACGCAGGAAGCGCAAAAAGTGCGAAGCCCAAGCCGCGATCTATCGGCTGCGTGAATAGCATAACGCCTTTGGCGTTCATTGTTTTATTCACATAAGAGCTTTGCGCTTTGTTTCCTATGATAAGACAAAAACCAAAAAGGAGGAAGCAAGGTGTACGATAAGGTCCTTGAATTATTAAAAGAAAAAAATTATTCCGAGCTCAAAAAGCTCCTCTCCGATATGAACGAGGCGGATATCGCATCAATACTCACCGACGTACCGGAGGAAACGCTGCCGCTTTTATACCGTATATTACCGAAGGAGCTTGCGGCAGACGTGTTTGTAAATATGGATTCGGACGCGCAGGAGATACTCATAAGAGCCTTCAGCGATACCGAGCTTAAAGAGGTTCTCGACGAGCTGTATGTAGACGATGCCGTTGACATCATTGAAGAAATGCCTGCAACGGTGGTCAAGAGAATACTGCAGCACACCGATCCGAATATCCGTAAAAGCATAAATGAAATACTCAAATATCCGGAGGACTCTGCCGGCAGCATAATGACTATTGAGTATGTTGACCTCAAAACATACATGACGGTTGACGACGCTTTTACGAGAATCAGGCGCACAGGCGTAGACAAGGAAACCATTTATAACTGCTATGTAACCGATGAAAACCGCAAACTGCTCGGCGTTGTAACCGCAAAGAAGCTGCTGCTTTCCGAAAAGAGTGAAAAAATAGCGGATATAATGGAAACAAACATTATATCCACAAACACATTAGCGGACCAGGAAATAGTTGCCGAAAAGTTCCGTAAATATGACCTTTTGGCAATGCCGGTTGTCGATCAGGAAAACCGTCTCGTAGGTATAATCACCATCGACGACGCCATGGACGTTCTTCAGGACGAGAACACAGAGGATATTGAAAAAATGGCGGCTATAACCCCCACGGACAAGCCGTATCTTAAAATGAACGTCTTTGAGATTTGGAAAAAGCGTTTCCCGTGGCTCTTGCTTTTGATGGTATCCGCAACCTTCACCGGAAAAATAATAACGCATTTCGAGGACTCGCTTCAGTCCTGCGTCATACTCACGGCGTTTATCCCGATGCTTATGGATACAGGCGGAAACGGCGGAAGTCAGGCATCGGTAACGATAATCCGCGGACTCTCGCTCGGCGACATTGAATTCAAAGATATTTTCAAGGTTATCTGGAAGGAATTTCGCGTATCGATACTCTGCGGTCTTACACTTGCCACTGCCAATTTCATAAAGATGATGATTATAGACAGAGTAACGGTACTTGTAGCCCTCACGGTTTGCTTAACGCTCATATTTACAATAATGCTCGCAAAATTCGTAGGCTGCACACTACCTATACTCGCTAAAAAAATAGGCTTTGATCCGGCGGTAATGGCAAGTCCGTTTATAACCACAATAGTTGACGCCCTGTCGCTTCTTATCTACTTCAACGTGGCGGAAGCGGTGCTGAAGCTATAAAAAAGGAACAAACAAAAAAAGGCTGCAATGCAGCCTTTTTTTATTTGCTTGATTTTAGATTCAGTGCTCTATCCAATCTCTGGAGCGCTCTACGGCTCTGAGCCATCCGTGATAAATCTCGTCACGTTTTACAAGCGGCATCTGAGGCTCAAATATTTTGTCTACCTCTCTTATGGTCTCAATTTCGTCGAGATCCTTCCAAAAGCCTACCGCGAGTCCGGCGAGATATGCCGCTCCGAGAGCCGTAGTCTCAACGACCTTAGGCCTGTTGACCTTTGTTCTTATCAGGTTTGCCTGTATCTGCATCATTATATTGCTGACAGACGCGCCGCCGTCAACGCGAAGCTCGGACAGCTTAATTCCCGAATCCGCCTTCATGGCTTCGAGCAGGTCTGTCATCTGAAAAGCTATTGCCTCAAGAACGCTTCTTGCAATATGCTCCGCCTTAACGCCTCTTGTAAGCCCCACAATCGTGCCGCGCGCATACATATCCCAATACGGAGCGCCGAGTCCCGTAAACGCCGGAACAAAATAAATGCCGTTTGCATCGTCAACACTCTCCGCAAGCTCATCGCAACGGCGTGCCGAGTCAATGAGACGCAAATCGTCTCTCAGCCATTTAATAACCGAGCCCGCATTAAATGCCGAGCCTTCAATCGCATAATTGACCTTACCGTCAAGGCCCCACGCCACGCCGGTTACGAGGTTGTTTTTGGACTTCACCCTGTTTTCGCCCGTATTCATAAGCAAAAAGCAGCCTGTGCCGTATGTATTTTTTGCCTGACCCGTCTTAAAGCAGCCCTGGCCGAACAGAGCGGCAGGCTGATCGCCTATTGCGCCGGAAATCGGAGTTCCGACTATATCCTCAAATCCGAGAAGCCCGGAAGCTACCGTTCCGTACACCTCGCTCGACGGCTTAACCTCCGGCAAAATTGACATCGGAATGTCAAGCTTTTCGCAGAGATAAGGGTCCCACTCAAGCTTGTCAACGTCAAAAAGCATTGTTCTTGACGCATTGGAATAGTCCGTAACATGAACCTGACCTCCTGTCAGATTCCATATAAGCCACGTCTCTACGGTTCCGAAAAGCAACTGCCCGGCATCGGCAAGGATTCTTGCTCCGGGGACGTTTTCCAGCACCCATTTAATTTTGGTGGCAGAGAAATAAGCGTCCACAACAAGCCCTGTATGCTCCTTTATGTAGTCACAAAGCTCCTTGTCTTTTTTTATTTCCTCGCACATCTCCGCCGTCCTGCGGCACTGCCATACTATCGCATTGTAAATCGGCTTGCCCGTACCCTTATCCCAAAGAATGGTGGTTTCGCGCTGATTTGTAATTCCTATCGCGGCTATATCCGATGAAATCACCTTCTTTTGAGTTATTACATCGGTAACCGCCTGGAACTGCGAATACAGTATCTCCATCGGGTTGTGCTCCACCCAGCCCGGGTGAGGATAGATTTGATTGAATTCATACTGCGCCTTGGTTACAATATTGCCGTGCTTATCAAAAAGAATGGCACGCGAGCTTGTCGTACCCTGATCAAGCGCAAGTACATAGTTTCCCATTTTATACACCTCTGCTATTCTCCGTGAAACCGCACGGAGTTTTTTATTATTTTAACGGTTTTCCTTTTTGGCAAGAGACCTTGATTTTTCATCCTCCGCAAGGTCATATAGCCTATGGAAATTAACGGTCTTGTTTCTCCACGCAACACCGTATGCCGCTTTTCTGAGCTTACTCGGATTTGCCTGCTTTAACGTAGCATAGCGAACCTCATATATATTCAAAAGGTCATAGTATTCCGGCAGGCTGTTCAAAAATCTCTCATAGCTTCTGTCGTCCTTATCCGACCACGCAGTCTCGGCTATCGCCGCAATACGTGGGAACACCATAAAATCAAGCGATTTTATACTGCTTATGTGCTCTGTCCAAATAACCGCTTCTGTCCCCAGAAGCTCGCCGTAAACAGGCTCCGGGGCATATTCATACGTCTTTTTGAGATTTATCATACTGTACGGCAAATTAAGATAATAATGCGACGAGGACGAATTTATAAAAGTTCTGCCCGTTTTGCCCTCTCGGCTTACGACTTTGCCGTTCATATCTTTATCGCAAACCTGCCAAATTATATTTTTATCAAGCGGTTTTTCTTTGTCGCTCCCGTCGCAGCTGCGTATTATCGCCTTTCCGCCGTTTTTCTCAATATGAGACGCTATCTTGTTCATAAACCAAGTGTATAGCTCTTGCTCGTCTTTGAGAGACTCGTCCTTTATGCGCTTTTGGCAGTGCGGACATATGCTCCATCTCGTTTTCACGGCGTCGTCGCCGCCTATATGAATAATCTTATCGGGGAAGAGCTGCATTATCTCATCCGTAACTTCGTATACGAATTTAAGCGTGCTGTCCTTACCGGCGCACAAAATGTCGTGCTTAACGCCCCAGCTCGACGCCACATTCCGCTTTTGCCCGAAGCAGGAGAGCTCCGGGTACGAAGCTATTGCCGCCACCGTATGCCCCGGCACGTCAAATTCCGGAATAACCTTTATAAAGCGCTTGCGGCAATACTCTACAATATCGCGTATCTGCTCCTTGGTGTAATATCTTTTGCCGTCATTTGTTTTTCTGTCGCGACGGCGGCGGTGCGAGCCCTTTTGCGTAAGCATCGGATATTTATCGATTTCAATGCGCCAGCCCTGGTCATCGGTAAGATGCCAATGAAAAACATTCAGCTTGTGAAGTGCCATAAGGTCTATAAGACGTTTTATCTCGCTTGTCCGCCAAAAACGGCGGCTTGAGTCAAGCATAAATCCCCTGTACGGATAGAGAGGCTTATCCTCTATATACATATCGGGAACGGTGCCATCGCCCTGCAAAAGCAGCTGCTTTAGGGTTTGCAAGCCGTAAAAAATACCGCACTCGTTTTTTCCGTAAATATATATGCGCCCGTCGCGCGAAATAAGCGTATATCCCTCTTCGCCCGCAACCTCGCTGCTTTTAACAAGCTTTATCGAGACATCGTCCGAAATCTCACGGTGAATACGTATGTCAAACTGCTTTTTGACAAAATCGCGAAATTCCGTAGTAAAATCCGTTTTGGTTACGGTAGTATCCGGCGAGAGCGAAAATGACGGTTTCCCCTTTGATATTATTATTTGATTCGGTTGAGGGATTATATTAAACACAATTATCCTCCGGAAAAGATTTGATTTTGCACCGTCAGGTACAAAAAGCAAGAAAAAAGTGCTTTTCGGGCAGCGCACGAAGCATGCCGCTTCATCTTATACATTATATCAAAAAAGCGTGATAATAACAATACCGTTTTTCGTAATTTTGTATAAATAACAGCGAATATCGCTTCAATCAGCCGCTTACTGTCGTGATAATCGGCAAAACAACGATAAAATGGTTAATAAAATGCTTTTTGTATTTTTTGCATTTAATATTGAAAAGGTCGAGAAATTCTATATAATATATAAAGACAGTATCCATGATTTAAGACGGCAATACCGCACAACGAAAGGCTGATACAATGAATATTTACGAAGCAATATCCTCACTCGTTTTTTACGGAGAAAAAGAGGGTCTTATAGAAAAAGAAGATGAAATTTACACGAGAAACCGGATAATGACCGTACTCTCTCTTGACTCATTTGAGGACGCGGAGCCGAAAAAAGACGCCGAGCTTGAAGACATACTCTCGGTAATATTACAATACGCCTGTCTCTTATACACATCTCCGAGCCCACGAGACTGCAGCTAATCTC
>ENA-OZAP01000459-OZAP01000459.1-human-gut-metagenome-genome-assembly--contig:-NODE-459-length-11466-cov-6.351591_pt1 | contig 11466 bp, 16 predicted proteins | sample MGYA00244208_ERZ653500 | MGnify/ENA primary metagenome ERZ653500 (study PRJEB26926, sample SAMN06165027) | human gut metagenome | biome: ENVO:00009003; feature: ENVO:2100002; material: ENVO:00002003...
CGAGATTAGCTGCAGTCTCGTGGGCTCGGAGATGTGTATAAGAGACAGGATTGTACTCACTGAGTACACATTTTTTACAATTTCTATTTCTCACATCAAAATGCGCATACCAATCTCATATTTGACACTTTCTTATTTGCTACTAGAGTTAATTGGGTGCTGACAAGGCACATGTTATTTACAAATTGAAAATCAGAGGAGAAATGATATGACCGAACATCGTGGCGGTGCAGGTAATTTCGCTGAAGATCGACAAAAAGCTTCTGACGCTGGTCGTAAAGGCGGCCAACATAGCGGTGGTAATTTTAAAAATGATCCACAAAGAGCATCAGAAGCAGGGAAAAAAGGTGGTCAGAATAGCCATGGCGGCGGCCGTAAATCTGACTCTTAATTTATCATCCCCTACATTCGTTAATAACTGAAGCTAACTGCGAGCCTACGGGCTCGCAGTGAAAACTCTGGAGTGATTATGCAAATTAAATCTGTTGAAGATATCTTCATCCACTTATTATCGGATACATACAGCGCTGAGAAACAACTAACAAAGGCACTGTCTAAACTTAGTCGCTCTGCATATAGTGATAAATTAACCGCTGCTTTTCAGTCACATCTTGATGAGACACATGGTCAAATTGAGCACATCGATAAGGTTGTTGATTCTGAAGATGGTCTTAAATTGAAAAGAATTAAGTGCGCCGTAATGGAAGGACTTATCGAAGAGGCGAATGAGGTAATTGAAAGTACTGATAAAAATGAAGTACGTGATGCTGCATTGATTGCTGCAGCACAAAAAGTAGAGCACTATGAAATTGCCAGTTATGGCACTTTGGTAACACTTGCTGAGCAATTAGGATATAAAAAAGCAGCTAAACTCCTGAAAGAAACACTGGAAGAGGAAAAAGCTACTGATGTCAAATTAACAGATCTGGCATTTAATAACGTTAATAGAAAAGCTCAGGATAACTCCTGAACTATAGACTTCAACTTCTTTTAGGATAAAAAAATTATGAATAGAATTGAACATTACCATGACTGGCTACGTGACGCACATGCGATGGAGAAACAAGCTGAAACAATGCTTGAATCTATGGCCAGCCGGATAGAAAACTATCCTGAGTTACGTTCCAGAATTGAGCAGCACATTAGCGAAACAAAGAATCAGCTTTCACAGCTTGAAAGCATACTTGATCGTAATAATATTTCGCGCTCTGTCATTAAAGACTCTATGAGTAAAATGGCCGCGTTTGGGCAATCCATTGGTGGAATTTTTCCATCTGATGAAATTGTCAAAGGTTCGATCAGTGGCTATGTTTTCGAACAATTTGAAATTGCGTGCTACACATCTCTTCTCGCAGCAGCCAAAAATGCGGGTGATACAGCTTCAGTACCCATTATTGAAGCAATTCTTAATGAAGAAAAACAAATGGCTGAATGGCTTCTTAACCATATTCCTGACACCACTGAGCAATTTATGGTCAGATCTGAAATTGATGGAGTTGAAGCAAAAAAATAATTCTTTAGAGGAGGCATTATGTTTAGACACGTGAAAAAACTTCAATATACAGTACGTGTAAGTGAACCAAACCCAGGCTTGGCTAATCTACTCTTAGAACAATTCGGTGGACCACAGGGTGAGCTTGCAGCAGCATGCCGATACTTCACTCAAGGCTTAAGTGATGAAGATGCAGGCCGAAGGGATATGCTGATGGACATAGCAACAGAAGAACTAAGCCATCTCGAAATTATTGGTTCTCTTGTTGGTATGCTCAACAAAGGTGCAAAAGGAGCACTTGCTGAAGGAACTGAGAATGAAGCTGAGCTTTACCGCTCCTTAACTCAAAATGGCAATGACAGCCATATAACTTCTCTCCTCTACGGAGGAGGCCCGGCATTAACTAATTCAGCTGGAGTACCCTGGACTGCAGCTTATGTAGATACTATTGGCGAAGTCACGGCCGATCTTCGTTCAAATATTGCAGCTGAAGCTCGTGCAAAGATCATTTACGAGCGACTCATTAATGTTACTGATGATCCTGGAGTAAAAGACACTCTGGCATTTTTAATGACCAGGGAAGCAGCACATATGCTTTCATTTGAAAAAGCATTACATTCAATTCGTAACACCTTTCCACCAGGAAAATTACCACCAATTGAGAAATACAAAAACGTATATTACAACATGTCAGAAGGTGAAGACGTTAGAGGAAGCTGGAACAGTGATGAAAACTTTGACTATGTTTCCGATCCAGTTCCAGCGGTTGACGGTGGGGATGGGAAGGCCTCGATAAATCTTTCGACCAAGCAAGAAGCTATGATAAAAGCTATGGCAACAAGGTTGAAATCCCATGAAGACATCAATCCTGTCACTGGCGCTGAGCTTGCTGAAGGAGAACCACAAACAAAGATAAATAGTAAAAACTAATTATCTTCTGGTATTTAGCTATCCCTCATAAGTTAATTGCCGCTGAGATATCCTAAGCTCTAGCCTCTGAAAATACATTTATATTTCGAAGCCCGCGATATTTTAAGCGGGCTTTTATTTTAAACTTCAGGTATTACAGGCCACTCAATATCAGGTGCAGTTGATGTATCAACACGGTTCAACAACACCTGATATTTCTTCCATACCACCAGCAATGAGGTCTCCTCTGCCGCCACAATACCCAAATCTACGGCATCCTGAAGCGGTGCAATATGCTCACTCTGATTTTATCTTCAAAAATCAGCTCGCATCCTGCACAGTTCAGCGCATTACGTTGTAGATCGGTGTTCTGGTCATTTGTTGATACGCGTACATAGCCAATAAGCATGGTAGATCTCCCTGACAAAAGCAGGAATGATGCCATTTGCTCGTTATTTCTGCATTTTCATAAACGTTGGTTTGGGAGAAGCGGCAAAACGGAATGTGGGAACTGGGGAAAATCAGATACCTGATATGTCATCATATGCATCAGGTTCAGGCTGGCGAAAAATGCCAGATGGTTCAATTGAACAGTGGGGACGAATTAGTTTTCCTAGTGAACACGGGCCTGTATCCGCCAATGTTTCATTCCCGATTCCATTTACACAGACACCGGGCATTGTAATTGTGTGCGATGGTGGTTTCGGGGGCGGGAATATGTGGGGGGCGACCAACTGGAGCACTACCGGCTTCATAGCTCACTGCAATTATGGTCTTGAAGGTGGTGCGTTTTTCGCTAAGGGCTGGTAATGATGAAATATCTGTACGTAAACAACCTGGCATATCCTTACGAACTTCAGTCTCTTTATGTTGAAAAAGGTGAGTGGCCTGAAGTAAAAGGTGTTGATATAGACGAAGTAATTTTCAGGGAATATTTCTATGATACACCACCAGAAGGAAAATACAGATGTGTCGGAGAAGATGGACTGCCTGCATGGGTAGATATTCCTCCACAAACACGTGAAGAACAAATTGCATCAGCCGAAACTAAAAAGCAGCAATTGATTAATCAGGCCAACGAATACATCAACAGTAAACAATGGCCAGGTAAAGCATCAATTGGTCGTCTGAAAGGTGAGGAACTGGCGCAATATAATTTGTGGCTGGATTATCTGGACGCACTGGAACTGGTCGATACTTCCGGTGCGCCAGATATTGAATGGCCTACGCCTCCGGCAGTTCAGGCCAGATGACATCCGGCGCGGTGCTGGTATCTGTTGCCGTCACCGCGTCAATGTAATCCAGCACGGCGTTAAGTCGGGTTGTTTCTGCCTGCGTCAGCTTCCGTCCGGCCTGTAATTTCAGCTGAATCAGACTGATGGAAGCCATTGCAGCATCAATCAGTGACTGGCGCTGTGCTTCTGCCGCGTCTACTGCGGCACTGTGTTGTGCCTCAGTGTCTGTCACCCATTTCTCACCATCCCATTTATCGTATGGCGTTAACGGTGAAATCGTGACATAACCGTCTTTGATGGCACCGATATAATCCACTGTAACAGCTGCGCCGTTTTCGATTGAGTAAACAGTCTCATTGCGATGGTCTTCTTCATGGCTCCATCCCTTACCTGTAAATACTGCCACTCTTCCCGGAATGTTTTCGCCAGGGTCAATACCAGTGGAACAGGCGGGCATACTTACGCCAGTATTAATATATTCATCAGACCAGCCCGTATACTCAGATGTTTCAGCATCATAATAAAAACAACGCATATCGCCCGGCACTGTAGCCAGCCCATTTTCATCAAAAACAGGTTTCATTATTTAGCCCTCACCAGAAAGTTAAATGCAATATTTCGCGGTCTGACAGCAACAAAACTCACACCATCACCCACAGAGTTACTGGTGAAATTAAATCGTGAAAATCCTGGCTGATTTCCGGCGATGCCATCATGAAAGTTAATTGCGTGTCCCGCACCTTCGCCTATATTCCCGGCAAACTGAGAAAAGTTTGTAGCGGCCTGCCAGCTTAATAATTCGCGACCACCGTCTGCACCTCGCCCGTCATCCCAGATACGAATGAAATCACCGCGGGCTTCCGGTAATACCAGCGAAGGAAACACTTTCGCCAGCACAGGATAATCAGTGGCAGAAAATTTCGCCCCGTTGAACTTCAAAAACACCATACTGGACCAGCTGTCGATTACAGTATTTGGCATTGCAGCGGACGGCCAGAAGAACGGAACGCCAATAACTGGAGCACCTTCTCCCAAACCAAGGTTTTCGAGAGCCGTTTTCACCGTGCCATCCGATTTGATATCACCAAACGGATTCTTGCGGCTCAGGTATTCAACAGCAAACCCCGATCCCAGCAATTCAACAAAACCGGGCAGATCACCATTATCAAGCACATCCCGTTGCGTTTTATCACTTACAAACTGGGCCAGAGCTGCAGCAATAAAGCTGGCCTGCCGAATAACCTTATTGACTTGCGCACTGGATGCTTTCCCTGCTGTAAACCCAGATAAAAGCGCAGGCAACGCTTCCCATTCCTCCTGCGACATAACATTGGCATTTTTACCCGTTGCGAATGCTTTAAAGTCATTTTTTGCCATCAGAGTAATACTCCCCATGCCCCTACATCAAAACCACTGATAAATTCGTTATCAATATCAAAACCAAAAAATTTTGAACCTTCCGATGGGGTTTCCACCGAAGGTGTTTCAATGCCACCCGCCCACACCCCGGCGGCTTTTACTGTGAGATATCCCTGTTTAATTGCAGCAATTAACTCACGCGATACATCTGAAATATCAGTATCAGGAAAGACCCAGACCGATATCGTCATGTCCTGGTTATCGACTATCTGCATTCGCAGCCCGGATCCTGCTGTTGCAGCGTCAAGAATTGCCGGAAGCGAATCATTCCGTCCATCCCAGTTATTAATCGCAATCTTCGCTTTAAGAATGACACGATAAGTTTCATCGCTGAGGTACATGTATCCGGAATCAGGATCGTATGGTCCCTGCCATACCCCCTGATCATATCCAAGCCCGTCGGTATCCCAGCTGAAATAGACACCTGAGATAGGCTGGCTGACAACACGGCTACGTCCGATCCACAATCCCAGAATGTCAAGTTGCACACCAACCGCAGAGTCAATATCAAATGCAGTAATCAGCCCTCTGGTGGCAGCCGCAACATCAATAAGTGGCCGGGTCATCAGATCAACATGCGCAATAAATTTAGGTTTGGTGGCGTGGTAGTTCGTGATTAGTTCGGTGTATTTGCTCATAACTCCACCGTTATAACGATATTTTCCGGGGTACAGGACGCAGATTCGTTGTATCTGATATCAATGTTTGATGACGACAAAGCCCCCGGGGATTTCCCAATCGTCAGTTCCTGAATATCGTAATAGCGTGCATTCCCGCCACTCACCACGCCAAGATTCGCCGGTGAGTAAATGCGACTTAAAAGGACCGAATCACCAATCATCAGACTATTGATATAGTCGGAAATAGCCTGCTGGATCTGCTGCCCTATCTGTGAGGTATAACCCGTAAAAACTTTTAATTTAATCCGGGCATAAACAGGCACATCACTGGAACGCGAGAATTTGATTACATGGGGATTGCCGTATTTATCCGGAACCGTAACGGATGTTGTACCGTGAGTGGCTGTCCCCTGGCCTTTATTCCCTCTGATAGCCTGAGCAATATCCGTCACATCACCGCCATCCACAATTACAGCAACAGAGTGTGGCGGTAACCCGTTACCGTCCTCCGAACCAGTATCGTTTTCATAGAGTTTGTGGCGGGTTACACCGGTAACATTAGAAACAGCACCATCCAGTGATTCAAATGGGGTTATTGATGGCAACGCAACACTTTGCGACTGGCGGATACGTAACTCCGCGTCAGTTTCTGCCGGAGTGCCCACAGTAGCCGCAGCAGGATTAGTTACCGAAACCCAGCCACGGGTTGGCGTATTAATTTCAGTGATAGTTCCAGCCAGCGCCGCCACTGCACCACTGACGGAACATGTTGCGGTCACCATCACTGTACCATCCACGCCGACCACCACTGAAGCAGGCAAACGCCATATCACATTATTACTGTCTTTCACGCTGCCATTAATGATGGTTGTTCCGGCAGTTCCTGTAAGAAGCAAATCAACCGTAGAGTTCGTCGCGCCTTTACGTGAAATACCATTTATTTTCACGTTACTGGTCAGTGCAGCCCCATAGCCGGTTGCCGGTGAAAAACAGTTGTAGACAGTTATCGCAGTATTATTGGCATCATGAATCGCCAGCGCCATCAGAGCCACCATCTGGCCGTCTTTACTATCCGGTTCGAGGTAGGCATCACTGCCATAAATCTGCTGAAAATAGCTAATCAGGGTGCTGAGTATCGTCTGATAATCAGGCGCACTGATCCCCTCCGCGGTTACCTTTGCAGATAAACCGAGAGAATCAAGGTTCAGAGCCATTACGCCTCCGATGTAACAGTCGTTATTCCATAAAGAGTGTCGATTTCAGCGGAAAACATGACACGTCGGGTCGTGGTATCCACCGTCGTATTGAAAGAGAGGATTGATTTAACGCCCCGCGTTTCGAGGATGCGCTTACGGATCGCCAGGTTGTAGGTTTCCGGCTTCTGCTTACCGAGTACGGACTGGATCCACGGAGTCCCCTCGGTGGTGTCGAGAAACCATTGCCCATACCACAATTCGAATCGCGTTTTTACCGCCTGCGCCACGGCCTCCGGTGAGTTAATCAGCCAGGTGTCATCACCGCTGCCAAAGGTGTAATCGCCGTCGGCGTCTTCACGTCTGTATCGCATCAGTTTACCCCGTCGGTATTGCTTCCACCGCGCTGAACACCACCATGAGTGTGCGTATCATCGATTGGCTTGCCGTTAGCCTTCACGCTCCCCAAGAACTCAACAGCACCAGTGATTTTTGAAGCCACACCAGAAACCACAGACCCCACCATGCCTCCCATCCAGGTTAACAGGCCATGAATGGTTACTTTCTCAGAAAAATCAGCCAGAGGGGCAACCACATCAAGACCACCCGGAGCGACAATTTTAATTTTCCTGGTATCAGGATTAAGCTCAAAATAGGTGCTGCCGTCGTCACTACGCAACTGTGTGGCACTGGTATTAATACCGCTAATCTTCCTTGCCTGCGACTGGGGACCGACAATACAAAACGCATCCGATAAATCATGCATTCTGTCATCGACCGGCTCCTGTATCCCGCCACTCTGCCACCAGAAATCAATACAACGATCGGCAAAAATCACCAAACATTCATCACCGGCTTTAGCTGGGAACGTTAGCGTACATCCTCCGCCGCGTGGGAATACCACTGGCACATCCACCAGCAATGGGTAATTTTTGGTAATGCGGTTGCCGTCATTATCCTTTTCAACCGAACGGATAGCAGACTGCACAACTGCCGTCACCGCATCAGGATCGAATGACTGAATAATGCCAGGCAAGGCGACACGGATCTGGTTCTTTATTGTTTCCCGTTCAGATTTGAATGTTTCGGCAAGGTCGCCGCTGCGGGTCTGGTCAGATACTGCCATTTAGTAGGCTCCAGAAAGCAAAAAACCCGCCATCCGGCGGGTTTTATGTGACTAATTTGATCTTTTCAGTTTATAAGCCCCATCTTACCGGCGCTTCGATAGTTAATTACATCGCCTGAAGAGCCGCAAGGCACAGCTACAGTCGACATTTTGACAAATCCTTTACCGCCCTGCTTTTGGCATAAAGTGGCATGCATTTTTGCTAAACGCGCAGCATGACCAAAATCAATTTTGGTTCCGTAAGTTGAATCTCGTAGAGCTGCTTTTTTTGCAATTCCAGTAATATTTTTGTCTTTAATTACAGATGCAAACAAACTCAAATCATTTCCAATTTGATTGAAGCAAGTACGATTAATATCAACATCGGCATACGCTGAAATGCGTTTGCAATCTGAGATCTGAGAAAGCACAGATGTGTTAACCAGTTGCAAATTTAATTTGTAGTCACCGACATAGGTATAAACTTTGTTAGGGTCCGTGGTTCCCGGATAACGAGTTACGAATGGAATGCTGTTGTACGCATCTCGCAAAGATTCTGCACCCTTACTTTTAAGCTCGTTCCCAACACCAGCAACGATAACCTCTGGATGTGAAACTTCAAATTGAGACTTTTCTTCGCGCTGTATTTGAAGCCTGCTTTTCTGGCTCTCCTCAACTTGCTTATCGTACGCTTGTTTTTCTTCATTTTTTGGGGATAGCCATTTTTCCTGCGCTTTAGCACCATTAGGATCCCAACTACATGAAGTTAAAAAAAGAGAAAATACGATTGTGGTTATCGCAAGCCTGCTCACTATTATGCACCTCGATTCATCGCTGACTGGCTAGGAATATCACTAGCACCTCGAGCAAAGCACATCATATCCATGTACCACGCCTGGCCCCTTGTGTCGCCAGTGTACATAATACCGCGCACAATATAAACGCCATCCGTTGCGATGCTGGCAGGCTGCGATGTGGTGCCGCTTAGCGTGATATTTCCATCCGTGTTCTGGTCGGTGATCTGACCACCAGCCATCGCAATATCGTTGTTCGACAACGCGGTACGATACACGGAAGCCTGATCCAGCTGAATGAGCCCGTTAACCCGGATGTTCGGATTAATAAGCGCGCGGACGTTTACGCCGTTACCGATAGTCTGCTGCGGCATGCCAATAAGCCCGGTAGCGCTGTTGAGCACAATCGCTTCGTGAACATATTCGTTATTCGCCACCATCTGGCGCTGACCGTCCACGAATTGCCATGTTGCGCCACATTGCCCGGCTACGTTATCCATTAGATGCCGCGTCATGCCAAAGAGCACCCGCCCCCGGGGGAATACAGTAGCAGGCATTTCAGGCGTCAGGCCTTCGGTCGCACCTTTGGCTTCGAAGTCTTTCATCAGCGCACGGTTCACATCAGCGACCGTGTAACCGGCAGCCAGCGTCTGTGAGGTTATACTGGTGGCAAAAGCCAAATCAGTATCTGCTGCCTGAATCAGGACGTAGGAATCAACCGGACTGTCTTTTCCTGTAACCGAGTAGCGAATTTCACCGCTGAAAATCAGTCCGTAGTTGCGGCCATCACTCTGGCCCACGTCCGCCGCATCAACCTCCCGCACGATCCCGACGTCGCTTGCCGACACCTCCGGCGCGATACCGTCGTAACCCGCAATCAGACGCACTTTCGAAAACTCCTGCCCGGTGATTCGGTTCACAGTATCTGCCGAGAGGTTATAAATTTTGATAGTCCCTACCCGGGACGCACTGCTGATGTTGAACCAGTCGATCGTAAAGGTGACTTTAAAATCACTTAGCTCAATTCCCTGACCGTTCCCGTCCACAAGCTGCAGCTCGAAATGTCTCATCCAGTTCTGTGACATGCTTACTCCGTTGATACCAGTAAATGACTGCGACCGCCCAGGTCAGTTTTCGTGGGATAATCCTGTGTGTTGTCATCGCAGACCACCAACAGCTTAAAACCAAGCCCCATACAGGCGTACTGCGCCAGCAGATCAGCGCCAGTGACGAGAGGAATACCGGAGATTACCGGCTCTCCTCTGTCGTTCTGCAGGTCCATAATCCAGTAAGGATCTCGCCATATGATGCTAATCCGCCAGGTGACACCCCCCAGGACGATGCTGAACTGCTGGTTGTCCGCTGTCAGCGGAATTTCCTGAATTGTCATTAGCCGCCCCCCAGTAATGACGCCACGTTACCCGTGATGCTTTTCAGCAGTGAAGTATCTGGAGGATTTGTGGTTTTGTTGCCGCTGTTCTGTACCGCCGACGTGCTGGCCCCTTCCTTCATGTTGGTTTTATCCGCGACGGTAATCTGCTGTGTCCGGGAGATAAGGACTTCCCTCAGGGTGAGGACGGCGGACAGGACGTTTTCGGTTGTCTTGTCCGTCGTCACTTCCAGCGCCCGGATCAACATGTTGCTGTACAGTCGTTTACCGGTTACCACATCGAAGGGGATACGGCTTTCCTGCAGATCCAGTAGCTCCTGATACGTCTGCTGAGGACTCAGGCCGAGCAGGCTGGTAGCCGTCAGGTTACTGGCAAAATCCAGCAATGCGCCGCCACCGGCGAAACCAACCTCCATCACCACTTCTGACGGTTTTTTATAGGCATGATCAGCGACAGCAGCCCCGACCTCTACCGGATGCTCTGTTATTTCAAGCATATCTGTATGCTTCTCTGAAATAACAACACTGGGAACAATCATTCCTATTTTTCTGCTCTGCTGATGAAAAAGTGTAGAGAGAATATCCACTAACCCACCCTCACCTGATTACTTCGCATGACCTGAGCATTTGCAGACTGTTGCCGACGTGCAACCTCATTACCGACAGCGTGCGGATCTCCGCCACCGTAAATGTGATAGGTGTTCTGCTGCTGTACCTGCGCACCCTTTCCAGGCATGTTACTCAACACCTTAGGAATGTAGTTGCGGGTTTCCTGCGGCATCAGGGCCATTCCGTACTTCTGCACGTTCCCGATCCCCCAGTTGTATGAGGCCAGCGCCTTGCTCAGGTCACCACCATTCGCCTTCAGCAATTGTGAGAGATATTTTGCGGCTGCCTGCGCGGCCTTTTCAGGATTGAATACGTCGTTCCCGCGCAGGCCCATATCACGCGCGGTACCGTCCATAAACTGAAACAGACCTTTAGCGCCAGCGCCAGAAACTGCGAACTGATTACCGCCCGATTCCGCTATGGCCACACTGCGCAGCAAACCTTCCGGAAGCCGATAGAGCTGCTCTAGGTTGGTAAGCATCGGCTGCATCCACCCCAGTAGCTCAGAACCCGCCTTGGTTGGCTGAGGCCGCTTAACTGACTGACCTAGTTGATCTGGCTCATCATCACCAAACCAGCCGCGTACCGTTCGGCCCACGTTGCGAGGATCGAATCCCCAGTGCTCTTTAATCCAGTCGGCAGTACTGTTAGCGCTGTCTGTAACCATCGGCATCGCTGACGGATTTTCGCTGCCCTGATT
>ENA-OZAP01000488-OZAP01000488.1-human-gut-metagenome-genome-assembly--contig:-NODE-488-length-11250-cov-5.482983_pt1 | contig 11250 bp, 10 predicted proteins | sample MGYA00244208_ERZ653500 | MGnify/ENA primary metagenome ERZ653500 (study PRJEB26926, sample SAMN06165027) | human gut metagenome | biome: ENVO:00009003; feature: ENVO:2100002; material: ENVO:00002003...
GCTGCAGTCTCGTGGGCTCGGAGATGTGTATAAGAGACAGCTCTTATGCAATACAAGCCATCTTTTTAGGAATATTATACCAGTCCTACCCTGTCAGGTACAACCGAATTCTTTCTTAATTTTCTGTGAAAAAAGTATGTTCTTCTTCTGTCAAATGCTGTTTCTGTGAATATACAGCCAGCTTTCCGAATAGTCTTTCCGTTCTTTCTCACTCATCTTCCCATATTTCTCATAAGGAATCTTTGCCAGAACCATCCTTTCATTTCCACATTTAAAACATTCCACTTCATTTCTTCTTGAAACCGTCCGTATCCAGCCACATTTCGGACAAATATAAACTTTCATCATGTGTAACTCTACCTCCCTGTTACTTGTTTTTCTCTATACTCAGTTACAAAGTTACCACTTTCTTACAAATTCTGCAATGCCTTAGTGCTTTTGTCCCAGGGAATAATCTGTCCGGTAACGGGTCAGTCCGGGATGATAATAGGGATCTCCCTGCTTTAAAATATCAATCCAGCGGGTTCTCATATATTCAATCTCTTCCTGAAAACGGCGTACTTTCTCCTCTGTATCCTCCTGTCCTCTGGACTTTGATTCATAATGGTACGCTTCTACGGATGGTTCATATATAATAAGATAACCCTTCTTCCGGATTTTAAGACACAAATCCACATCATTAAATGCTACTGATAAAGCTTCGCAGAATCCGTCCACCTCACGGAACACCTTTGCCGGCACCATAAGAAATGCTGCTGTTGCTGCACTTAAATTCTGCCGCAGGCTGGCTCTATACATATACCCACTATCGCTGCGTACCTGTCCTACACACATATTGGCTGCAATTCCTCTGGCATGTCCACCGATGCCTATGACAATTCCGGCATGCTGTATCGTATCATCCGGGTAATAAAGCTTTGCTCCCACTGCTCCGGTATTTTCTTTTCCGCACAGGGTAAGCATCCGTTCCATGTAATCCTTTGTTATAATCTCAATATCATTGTTTAAGAACAAAAGATATTCACCCTTTGCATAGGATACTCCATAGTTATTAATGGCTGAATAATTAAAAGTACCCGGTATTTCAGGTTTCCATTCTACCACGCGGATATCCGGATACTGCATCTGCAGCTCTTTATAATAATCAAAGATTTCTTCGCTTTTACTGTTATTTTCTATAATGATAATCTCATAATTCCGGTAGCTGCCCTGCCGAATGGATGTGATGCATTTTTCCAAAGAAACTTTTTCGTCTTTATTCGGTATCAGAATGGATACCAGTGGCTGCTTCTTTTCGTGACTGCCTGCTTCCATAGATGCATGCTCTACTCTCGGTGCATGCTCCGCCTTTGTATGATAGAGCACTTTGGGAATATGGATGATACTATCGGACTGCTTTGCCGCCCGGCAGATCAGTTCTTCTATTGCAGGATTTCCGTCATTTCCTTTCAGCGCCTGCAGGAATACCGTTTTTCTAATGCAGCATAAATGTCTGATATAACAGTAGTTTTCCAGATAATCCGGGCTGAAGTCCGGCTTTAAAAGAGGCTCTGCTGTCTCCGTTGTCTTTGATTCATCCGGACATCTGACATCTTCATCCGTATAAATCAAATCCGGCTTTCCGATTTCTTCCCAGTGAATTCCTGACTGCTTTGTCTCTTTTGGAAAAGCAATGGCATGGGCAAGCTCGTATAAAGCATCCGGTTCTATGGTGTCACCCGCCTCAATAAGCGCTGCATATTCCCCGGAAAGTTCTATTTCTTTTCCGGTACAGAGCTTATCGATACAGGTTAGATTCCAGTTGGTATAGCTCTGCTGTTCTAACATAGCCAACGCATCTTCTCTATTTTCTCCCATATAAACGCAACTGATAAGCGGTCGATAGGACCACTTATCAGATTCTTTTGTCTGTATCTTAAGTTGTGCTTCTGTTACCTTATGGCCTGCTGCATATTCCGCATAGGAAATCTGCTCCGGTTCTCCTTTTTCTTTCAGGCGGATGAAGAATTCCTTTAAACCATAATTTTTTAAATATCGGAAACCTTTTCTGAGGTTATAAAGGCTCAGTTTCATCTTGTCTCCTTTTTTCACTGCTCTAATCTCACTGCTCTAATCTCGTCGTTCTAATCAGGCAGCTTTATTTTCTAAAATTAATCTCTGTCATAAATATCTCTGGTATATACCTTGTCCTGCACATCCTCTAAGTCTGCACTGTTACGGTTGGATACAATAACATCGGACATCTTCTTGAACTCGTCTAAGTCACGGATTACTTTGGAATTATAGAAGCTGTCATCCTTTAAGGTTGGCTCATAAATCACTACTTCAATGCTCTTTGCTTTCAGACGTTTCATAACGCCCTGAATAGAAGACTGACGGAAGTTATCGGAATTGGTCTTCATGGTCAGACGATAAATACCTACTACAGAAGGATTTCTATCTAAAATCTGCTGTGCAATGAAATCTTTTCTTGTCGTATTGGCTGCAACGATTGCTCCGATAATATCATTTGGAACGTCCGCATAATTTGCCAGTAACTGCTTGGTATCCTTTGGCAGGCAGTATCCGCCATATCCGAAGGACGGATTGTTATAATAATTACCGATTCGTGGGTCTAAGCCTACGCCTTCGATAATCTGTCTGGTATTTAATCCTCTTACCTCTGCATAGGTATCCAGCTCATTAAAATAGGAAACACGCAGTGCAAGATAAGTATTTGCAAATAATTTGATTGCTTCTGCTTCGGTGAGGTGTGCTAATAATACCGGAATATCCTCTTTGATAGCACCCTGTTTTAATAAGCCGGCGAACTCTTCTGCCTTTGCCCTTAAGCTTTCATCCTCTTTCGGATATCCCACTACGATACGGGATGGATAGAGGTTATCATATAATGCTCTTCCTTCTCTTAAGAATTCTGGAGAGAAGATGATATTTTTGCTGCCAAACTGCGCTCTTACTTTTTCGGTATAGCCAACTGGAACTGTAGATTTGATAACCATAATTGCATCTGGTGCATATTCCATAACCAGCTTGATTACGGCTTCTACGGATGATGTATCAAAGTAATTCTTCTTCTCATCATAGTTGGTCGGAGTGGAAATGATAATAAAATCTGCTCCTTCATATGCTGCCTTTGCATCTGTGGTAGCCCGCAGATTCAATGGTTTCTCTGCTAAATATTCTTCAATCTCCTTATCAACGATTGGAGATTTCTTATGATTAATCAGATCGACCTTCTCTTCAACAATGTCGACTGCCCATACCTCATTATTCTGTGCTAATAAAATGGAATTTGACAATCCCACATAACCGGTTCCTGCTACTGCAATTTTCATGTGTATCCTCCTTATTTTTCATTGTGTTTCAATTTTCCAAATATCATGCGTACTTCTTCACGCACCAGTTCATCCCCTAAGATTAAAAGCATAATGCCATAGGTTACTACTCCAATTATAATCATCAGTAACATATAAATCAAATAACTGCTGAAAGTTACCTTCTGAAACAGCACATATGCAATGACCATCGGAACGGATGCGATGACATATTTCCAGACACCCTGCATCATTCCCTTAAACGGTATCATCTTATGTCCTAAGATAATGCAGATTAACATTACCATTGCCTCTGCCAGTACGGTAGCAATTGCTGCTCCATCGTAGCTTAATACCGGAATCAGCAGGTAGTTAATGATAAGGTTACTGATTGCGCCACCCAAGGTTGCCCAGAAAATAATCTTCTCTTTCTTCTTTGGCATAAATATCTGATATGCAATAAAGCCGTTAATCGGCGAGAAGAACAAATTGATGGCAAGAATTCTTGATGTTGTAACACTCGGGAAAAACTCGCTGTAATTCTTACCGGATATCAGATGAATGACTTCCGGCGAAATCAAAAGCATACCCACCATACATGGTACAATTAACATCATCATAAAACGGAATGCCTGTTTTAACAGCCGGTCAAAGTTATCCTTCTGGTCATTTTCAAGATAATATGCCATCCGGGGCATGATAACCGTACTCAGAGATTTAATCAGCGTACACAAAACCTGATTCATCTTCGATGCCGTTGTATAGATTCCCGCATCCTTATCTCCCTTCATCCATCCCAACATTGTAATATCGGAATTGAGATAAATAACAGATGCAATCGAAACGCCAAACATATATACCATCGGTTTCATATGAACCTTGATATCAGCCCAATGGACTCTTGTTTCAAATAAATGGATGTAATGTCTGCTGTGAATAAAATTCAGCACACCGGAGCCAACGGTAGATACCGCAGTCAATGCCACATACCATGCCACATCACCTTCATTCCGTACCAGCACAAATAGCATTACAAGTGCTACTACCTGGAAAACGACAGAACGAATCGTAATATACTCATACTCTTCCAACAGTTCATAGAGCCATTCCATACCAAGGGTGGTAAATAGAATCGTAGAACTGCTGATTAACAGCAGCATTTCATAGCCGTCAAACTTCGGCAGGAACAACGCTCCTGCAAATCCGATATAGGCAAGCACCGTAAATACCAGATTTATAAAAAACATCTCCGAAGCAAATTTATTTAATTTTGCTTTATCATCACGGATTTTTGCGCCCTCTGTAATGGCATAATTATTGACACCAAAGGATGCTATCAGCTGAAAATAGCTGACAATGGATGCTACATAGGCAGCCCGTCCTACTCCGGCAGAATTCAGTACCCGCGTTGCATATGGATAGGTAATCAGTGGGAATAATATCGTCATCAAAACCCGAATCAGATTCATTATAAAGTTAAATTTGATTGATTTTACTTCTTTCACAATATGTCCTCGCTGTTACTTCTGCATTACCTCTAAATGTTCCAAGAGAATTCCAAGCGATTTAATCTGATTCTCCAGATTAAAGATTTCTTTTTTACGCTCGGTCTTATAAATATAATCCGTAGAGATATCCTCAAGATGAAGAATTCTTACCTCCGGACAGTATACCATCGGTATTCCCGCTTCTTTACATCTTAAATATAAAAGTTCTTCTTCCCGGAACATAAAGGTATCCGGCACGAATGCATCTTTATATTTTGTAAGATAAATCGGCGAGAAAATCAGACAGCAGCCATGCAGTACCAGCTCATCCTGATATTCCAAGGAGCCTTCTGTGCAGTCTTCATGTTTCTTTAATTCCGGCATCACATGAATCTTTCCAAGGAAGATGCGAAGCAGCAGCTTTGCTCTGTCCCAAAGATTCCAAAGTGGATAAATGGAAGAGGTAATGTGTTTTAATCTCGTCTCATATACATGGCGTTCTTTTTTCAAACCCTCAATGGATGCAATTTCATAATACATGGCATTTTCCCTGCCATCCTTTAATTCAATATGCGGTCCCATTACTGCAAACTGATGTGCTTCATAGGCTGCCTCCACCAGCTGTGCAAAGTTATCCTGCAATAAAATCACATCATTATTCATCACGCAGATAAAATCACAGTGCAGATCTTCTCTTGCATATACATAGCCAAGATTGTTGCCTTTGGCAAAGCCGAGATTTTCCTTACTCAAAAGAACACTTACATGCTCTGTGTCTTTATAGCACTCTGCTAAATCTTTACCGGTTCCGTTGCCGGACGCATTATCTACTACCACAATTTCATAATCAGCCTGTGCCATTTTCTCCTGAATTGCCGCAATACACTTCTTTGTCATATCAAGAGTGCAATAATGCAATACCACAAAGCCAAATTTTTTCTTCTCACTCATCTTTGATTCCATCCATTCCAGATATCCTAATTGTGTAATAATAAACTGTCAATGAACAGCCATTTTACATGGCATACAAAATACCAAAGCATTGCCTTCCGGTATAATTTTAATGCCTTTTTATCAGACATCTTTCCGGTCTTGCAATATTCTAACCACGCCTCGGATACTGTAAGTCCGTCTTTTTTTATCTTTTCCTCATAGAAAGCCACCTTTTCTCCGGCTGGCTGTTCCTTACATTTATGCATGAAACTCATATCTGCCCGGTGACGTACGAGACTGTAGCGGATAAATTCCGGTGCAATCTTCTGCTCCAAGTCATAGTCCATCAAATTTCTAAGATAGTTGATAAACCGGGAATTTCCCGTCCAGATGCCGTCTCCTGTCTGACGATAGCTCGCCATAATATCCGGCATATAATATACATCCCCATGCTTGATAAAACAGAACGTAATGGTATTATCATTAAAATAATCTGCTACCACATCCATCGGAATATCCTTGATATAGGCACTTCGCATCAGAATAGAATCCGGATGGAAATAGAAACGTCCCCAATAGGTTGTTCCCTTTAATTTCATCGTATGATTGCAGTTTAAAAATGGGGTGTTTTCTTTCGTCTTCTCATCATAGGCATAGACATTGTGGGCACAGACTGCATATTTTGCATTTTCCGGCTGATCCATAATCTCTACCTGCTTCTGCAGTTTATGGTCATCGATATAGAAATCATCCCCATCGAGATAAGCAAAATACTCTCCCTTTACATACTGCAAAAGATTCAGACGGTTTCTTGATGCCCGCTGACTGCTGTTGTATTTCACACCAGGTTCCCGGTCCATCACATAAATTTCCATTCTGTCCGGATATTTCTGCTTCCATTCCTGTAATTTTGCCATAGTGCCATCGGTAGAACCATCATCACCAATCAGCACCTCAAAATCAAAATCACATTTCTGGTCAAAGACACTCTGCAATGCCTCATCCACATAATCTTCCTGATTATAAAAAGTCACAAGGACACTTACTTTCATACTATCCTCCAGTGCCTACAATGTAATGGAGTAGGTCAGATTATTACAATAGGAGCTTCCGAAGTCTTCTTTGCTGGTAATCAGTCCCATATTCAGATAATTACCTAAATCTTCGGTTGCTGTTCCCCAGGAAATCCGTTTATAGCCACGATTCTTCATTTCCACAATCATGGAATAATACATAAAGGTCATCGGGCTTAATTTATTAAACGCCTGTCTTGCAGCAAGATACTGTGTATGGGCACAGCCTACTTTATCGAAATAAAACATCATGGAGCCCGCTAACATTTCATCCTCTTTGAAGATGCCAAAGAATCCACATTCCTTCGGAAAACGGTCATTCTTGAAATCTAAAAGCTCTGCTAAAGTATGTACCGGTTTGGTATCATACTTGGAAAGGTTCTCACAGAGAATATCATAGAATTCTTTAATCTCATCATCTGTCGTCAGCGGTCTGCATTCCAGACCTTCCTTCTCACAGTTGTGTACATTGGTACGTTTTCCCTGTGCAAAGTTAGATAGAATTGCCTCTTTATAGGTAGCATAGTTTACATAAGTACTCAGTTCCTTATGCTCCGTATAGCCTGCATGCTGGAATGCATACTGGAATAAATCACTTTCTACTTCTGAGAAAATATCGGAAGTCATCTTAAGATAAGCCTCGTTATAGCCCTGCTCCTTAAGATAATCTTTTAATTCTTCTACTAATACCACTACATGTTTGGCATTGTGATGCTTCTTGTCGATAATGATACCGCCAAAGGTGGTTCCTTTGTGGGAGAAAAATACCTTTTTCCCATCCTGCTCCAATTCACATGCCGGAATCAGGGCTGCGATATTATTTTTCTCATTATATACTACCAAAGATACATCTTTAAATCTGCCTGCCGGATGATAATTGAAGAACCGGCGGCTCTGTAAAAAGGTTCCGTTTATGGATTTTTCTGTAATAAATTTATCCCACTGTTCCTCTAAACTGTCCTCATATTTTTCAAATCGAAACATAGTCTCTCCTCTTCTATTTGAATGCATTGATTGCATCAATGACATATCCGGTTTCTTCCTCTGTCATTCCATAATACATCGGAATGCTAAGCTCTGTTGCAGAAATCTCTTCTGCCAGTGGAAGCTCTCCCTTTTTGATGCCAAGGCTTTCATATGCGCCCTGCAGATGCATTGGAATCGGATAATGTTTATTGGTTCCAATTCCCTTTTCATTTAAGAACTTCTCTAATTCATCCCTGCGTGCACAGCGGATTGCAAAGATGTGGAATACATGCTTCGTATCCGGCATTATAGTTGGCAGAGCGATTTCCGGATTCTTAATTCCGGCAAGATATTTCTCTGCTGTCTCAATACGGTTTGCATTCCAGCGGTCTAAGTTCTTTAATTTAATTCTTAAGAAAGCTGCCTGCATCTCATCCAGTCTGGAGTTATTTCCCTGATAGATATGATGATATTTATAATCAGAACCATAGTTGCCAAGGGCACGTACTTTATCTGCCAGCTCTTTATCATTGGTTACAAAAGCTCCGGCATCTCCTAATGCACCTAAGTTCTTGCCCGGATAAAAGCTGAATCCGGCTCCGTCTCCAAGACTTCCCACATGTTTTCCCTTATAGAGTGCGCCATGTGCCTGTGCAGAATCTTCGATTACTTTCAGATTGTGACGTTTTGCAATCTCCATAATTTCATCCATTGGTGCCGGCTGTCCATAAAGATGGACTGCCATAATTGCTTTGGTCTTATCGGTAATCTTCTCTTCGATTCTTGCCGGGTCAATGTCAAAGGACTCTAAAGTAGGCTCTACAAATACCGGAGTTGCACCTGTATAAGAAACTGCCAGTGCAGTTGCAATAAAGGTATTGGATGGAACAATGACTTCATCGCCTGTTCCGATTCCATATGCTTTCAGTGGAAGGAACAGTGCATCCAGTCCGTTACCTACACCTACACAGTATTTCACACCACAATATGCGGCATACTCTTCTTCAAACTTTGCTAATTCTTCTCCCTGGATAAACCAGTTTTTTGCTAAAACCTGCTGAAATTTTCCGGTAAGTTCGTCCTTGATTTCATCATGCATTTTCTCAAATGACACAAATGGTATTTTCATGGCAATTCTCCTTTACTTATCCTTATTTTCCTCTTTTACAAATGCAAGGAATTTATCGTAATCCCTGATATAATCATTTTCATCATAATATTCTGATGCCAGTACCATCAGCACTGCATCCTCGGAAAAATCATACATTTCCCGCCACATATTATTTGCAATATATAAGCCTTCATATGGCTTGTCCAATAAGACCTCTGCCGTCTCACTGCCATTATCCAGATGAATCTTACAGGTTCCATGAATCGGAATCAGAATCTGTTCTAAACACCGGTGTGCATGATAGCCTCTTCGTACACCATCTACGGTATCATACATATAGTAAACACGCTTAATTTCAAATGGAATATCACGCATCTCTTCCAATGCTACCAGCTGACCGCGTTCATCCCCATGCTGCTGAAATCTGTACTTAATCACTTCCATGGACATTCTCCTTCTTCCACATTGCTGTGCTTCACTTTCTATTTTAATTCTTTTCTTACTCTGCTTTTTCTTTGCCGAATTCCGGATTATCCAAAAATCCCTTCTGCTGATGTGATGGCTGGTATGTGCCTTTTCGCACCTGCAGCATATGGCTTACAAGATAACGGATGGCATCCGGATTGCGGAACAGCCGTAACAAAGTACGAAGATAAAGGTTTCTGATTTTATATAATCCCAATACCTTTTTCTGCTTCTTCACATATGGATTATCGCTGTACTGCTCCTGAATCATGGCATAGAAACGGTCTACATCCTGTGCAAGAAGCTCTGAGAAGCTGCTTTTCTTCTTAGTGGATACTCCGGTATCGGCTTCATACCATACCAGATAATCCGGGAAGAAATGCATCGGTCTGCCATCTAAGCCTGCCATCATCTGAAAAATATCTTCTGCATAAATGACCGTTCCCTCTATCTTCTTAAGATAAGTCATATAATAGTCTACGGTATAACAGGTACATGCACCGGAAGCATTGTCCCGATACAGCACCAGATTCTTTACAATCTTATCCTCATTCCAGTTCTTATATGGAGATAAATCAAAGGGATGCGGAAATTCCACATAATCTACACCGCCATCTTCCCTGCGGCAATAACCCCGCATCAGTCCAAAGCAGGACTCATACTGATTCTCTTCCATAAAATCATACACCCGCTGCAGGGTATGTTCATTATAGAATGCATCCCCCGGTCCAAAATCCCGGACATATTTACCCTTTGCCTTTGCCAGACCATCTATGAGGTTCTTTACCGTTCCCTGATTCTTCTCATGAGGAATAAGGGTATAATTTGCAAACTGGTGTGCCGCAAAATATGCTTCTATCTTATCAAAACAGTTTTCTTCTGAACCATCATCTGAGACTACGATTTCATAATCCTTAAAGGTCTGTGCCATGACAGAATCCAGTGTAACTAATAATTTCTTCCAGTCCGGATGATAGGTTACGATTAAAACAGTAAATTTCATCGTTGCTCCTTCTTGTTAACTTATACAGTTTACTATGTTTTCTTAAAATTTGCAACTTATAGCCTTCCGATGAGGAACAGTACTCTGACAAAGATTTCATCAATCATTCCCTGACGCAATTTATGCGGATAAAACACTTTTTTCAATGCTACTATTGGATGAAATCCCTCTTGTGTAAACAGATAAAGAGTCTTTCTATCTTCTTCACTCAGCTTATCTTTATATAATTCCGCATATTCACGAATCTGACGTCTGATATACTTAAAATAGTGATTCAGGAAAAACTTTTTAAACCTCCAAACTTGTGCTTTCCAAAAGCTATCCCCGCTGTTACTAACATTGCTCCCTGTTCTACGGTATTTTACGGTTGCACGTTCATCATATATAACCTTTCCCAAGCCAACACACACCATATACATCCACCAGTCGTGTCCGGTAGAATATTTTGGCATCTGTTCTGTTACCATGTCCTTAGCTTTACGGTTAAATACACTGTTAAAGCCCAATGAAACACAGTCTACCATTGAATTTGCAAAAGATATATTGGGATGTTTACAGTCCCTATGTGCCACAAAATTTAACTCGCCATCATAATAATCATAATTTGAGAAATACAAAACAGGAACATCCGATGGGCTTTTATCCAGCAATTCCAATGCCATTTTTATCTTATCCGGAAACCAAAAATCATCCTGATCACTAAAGGCATAATAATCTGCTTCACCGCCATTTGCAATCAGCCACTCAAAACTTTTCACAAAGCCGACATTTTTTCCTGCTTCAAGATGAACTAGACCTCGTTCTTCATACTCTTTTAAAATAGTCAGTGTTCCATCTTTTGAACCATCATCTCTTACATATATTTCTGTCTCTTATACACATCTGACGCTGCCGACGA
>ENA-OZAP01000550-OZAP01000550.1-human-gut-metagenome-genome-assembly--contig:-NODE-550-length-10748-cov-8.224352_pt1 | contig 10748 bp, 11 predicted proteins | sample MGYA00244208_ERZ653500 | MGnify/ENA primary metagenome ERZ653500 (study PRJEB26926, sample SAMN06165027) | human gut metagenome | biome: ENVO:00009003; feature: ENVO:2100002; material: ENVO:00002003...
ACTTAATTATATCATTCAGTGCATCTTCTCGCAACCGTTTTAGCGTGTATAAAGCATGGTCGCTGCGCTGTAATTGCCTTTAAAGCGGATGCTAGGTAATGCAAAATATGATATAATAAATACATCAATAGCGTTTGTGTGATGTTCTTTGTTTAATTTTTCTTGATTTAATGAGGTATAAAAACATGGGAGTTTCTAAAAGTCCTTTAAGACGATACTATAGAGAAGGGTCAGCCAAATCTATTATTACAGAGAGATTTCGAGATTCTCTGGCTTTTTGTAATAGGACTGGCTCTTACGATGATTGTCCTTCTGTTTTTGGTCTTGACAATGATTCTATGAAGAAAAGAATTGATGTTGCCGTTGAATACTCACAGATGGCAGTTTCGATTATCCGAAAACATCTACCTACTTATCGTATGATGTCAGATGAACGTCACCAGTTGAAGGAAAGACAGAAATGCAATCTTGTTTGCGACTGGGCTGGTTTTACAAGTGTTTGTGGTCCTTCATATGATGTTATAGAACAAAACTTCGGCTTTACGATTGCCATGGCAATCTGGATGTTGGATGAAATTGATGCTAGTGGTAATATCAAAAAAGCCTTAGCGCTTTTGCCTCGCAATGATGAGTCTATGAACTATTACCTTTCGTATAGTTGTCATCATCCAAAATATGACGATGCAGTTTTAGCAAGTATGGTTTATGTGATAAGAAACAGAAATCGTGATTGTACCGGAATCCAAAAGCCTGTTCGAGCACCGGAGAAGTTTTTTCTCACTGATAGCTATACTATCAGAGGGCAAAATAGACAGAATTGCAATTCAAGAAATACGTTTGAAGCGTTGCTTTCACTTATTAGTAAAGAATCTATCAAGAGAGCAACAGAAAAATTTGAAAAGAAAGTTTGGTATGAAGTAGACCAGTATTTTTCTGTTTTTTCTGTATATGAAACTCGTGAATACGAAATATACAAAACTGGTATAGCTTTGCAGCGTCAACAGTACGAAGAAATCAACGAGTTCGGTAAATATGTTGGTTGGAATCCGAAATTTGAGAAACAGGCAAAAAGAATGTTTCCTGCTGCGAACCAGACGGTCTCAATACTTTCTGTTCCCTCCCCTTCTGAATTTGCCGCACAGTCTGGTGTTACTTCTCGTCAAGGGTGCGAGATTGACCCTCATTTGGATATGTTCTTGCGAATCGAGGCTGTTTCGTCAAAGCCGGATTTGTACGAACAAAAGTACGCTGAACTTGAGCGAAAAGGTCAGCAGGCTACCGATGAGTTTCGATACTTTACTATTGACGCTTTAATGTCCACTTCACTAACAAAGACACAACTTGAAAAACGATACGGTTCTGAGGTTGCTTCTATTATTGCTAACGATTTAGTTGACGACCCATACGAATACTGTTTTGCCTTTTTGTATTTGCTTGACCGTTGTGATAGCATTGCGTGGCTTTATTATCCTGTTGCACGAATTTTAGGGCTGTGCAGCGCTGCTTTGCCTTGGACTTACTCACCCAATGAACGCCAAGCATTTTCGCTGTATAGTGGTTCAGCAAATGAATCATCTTCTGGAATTTCGAGCGGAGATGCGATTGACTTTAACTGGGATTCATTTACTCTTGAGGAAAACTCCCCCGATATAAAAAATGACGATGATACTCCAGAAGTTTATCGTATCAATTATGCTCGTGCATTGTGTTTGATGACTGACATCGTGATACCAAGAGATTCACAACACTTCAATAGTTTAGCTCTCGCAAAAGCCAAGGAGCTTGGTATTACTGAAAAAGAGCAACTTGTTCCGTTCCTTACAACTACTATGTTGTCTCAGGCTATAAAAAATAAGATTACATTCGATTCAACCGATGTTGCTGAAGAGCTTAAGACGACGCAAGAAGAGTTGGAGATTGAAAAGAAGAACAATGAAGTTCTTTGCAATGATGTTTCTTCTTTGAAAAAAGAGAATAACCGCTTAGAAAAAGCATCTTATGATGCCAAGAAAGCCGAATCAAGAGCAAATCAGACTATCTCCGCTATGCAAGCGACTATTGATTCTCAGAAAGATGAAATTGCTGAATTGCGTGACCTTCTTTATTCTTTGTCTCAATCCGCAGAAGATACCACACCGGATATAAGTGATGATTTGTCCTCTGGCATTGAATTTCCATATCACCTTACCAAAAAACACATTATTGTTGGCGGACATCCATCTTGGCTTAGTTCTATGCGTTCTATGTTGCCTGATGCGATTTTTACGGATTCGCTTGTTGCTTCACAAATTAAAAGTGCTGACGTTGTGTGGATTCAGGCAAATTCTTTGAACCATCCGACTTATTGGAAGGCTGTCACCATCGCTAAAGGGGCTCATGTGCCTGTTAGGTATTGTACTTATTCGTCAGCCTTAAAATGCGCTCAACTTGTTGTGTCGTTCGATAAAGAAGCTCCAACAAGCTGATACAAATACCCTAAATAGTAAAAAGCCGCCCCCAATGGGGCGGCTTTAATTTTGTTTAGTTTTCCACTTCTGTGGAATCTTCTTTTTGAACGTCTATACTGTTCGAAATTTCTGTGTTAGACTCTGAACTTGTATCTTCATTATCTGTACCAAGTAGTCTTTCCAATTCATCCGCTGTGTTGGTCCGTGTGACTGTTCCGCCATTCTCCATCTGAGCTTTTGCTGAGCGATTTCCTTGGTCCATTTTGCACACAACGTTATCGGTAACGCTTAGTTTGTCTGTTACGATGGAAACCACGCTTCCATTTGTGTAGATGTACCAGCCTGTGTAACGCGACAACTCAGATTGTGGAACATAACAGGAATTTCCTGCTCCCGCGTGGAATTCTTCTGTCCATGCATCATCACCAGCATCTTCCGAGTTGTTTCCGGCTGTAAATTTTTTATTGGTTACGTATCCAATGGTGGATGCATCATATGGAACCTTTAAAATTGAAAGACCATCACCTGTTTCCAATGGAATATCGTAAGTAGCATTTGTGGTATCTTTGTAGCAAGCTTGTTTATTGAGTTCCTGAGCGATATTTGCCAAAGGGATATAATAGTCGTTGTTATAGCTAATGAATTGGCAGTTTTCTAATAAGCGACCATTTAGGATGATGTTTCCTTCTTTACCTTCTTCGGTTTTGTTTAGAATTGCTTGTCCGTTTTTCCATTGTGTATGAAATTTTTCAACCTCGTCCGGATAATCAACAACATAGACCCTTTCTCCGGTGAATTCTTTTCTCGGAAGATATAGGTCGTCTGACCAACCATCAGCATCACACCAGCTTATTTCATTGCCATAAAACTGATAGAATCTACCCTCTTTAATGGTTGCCATCGTTTCATTTTGACGATACACGTGATTCCCTACGAGTGTGGAAACATCACTTACAATGTATTCATCTGTTGCGTTTTCATCAACAAAGGTTTTGTTCTCATCCTTTCTCAGTCCATTTTCGCCTTTTACTTCACTATAGTTTGTTATACCTTGATTTGTTGGAGCTTTGCTTTCCAATAATTCAAAGTTTTGTTCTGTTGGTTCAGCCGTTGGTTCTGCAGTTGCTTCAGGTTGCGGTGTTTCTGTTACTTCAACCTGCTCTTTTGTATCATCATTTGGCTTTTTTAAGAAGAAAAGTGCAATCGTTGTAACCGCTATAATTGCAATTAGCAAAAATAGTGCAATTACAGATAGTTTTTCTTTTGTGTTCATTTTTTTCTTCATAAATTGCGGGAAAAACCTCTCCCTTCACTTCCTTTCGGTAAATAGGGTATTTATTGTGAAATGTCCCAGTTGTTTGTTGCCCAGCCGCGATATGTGATATAGCCTTGAGCTTTCCAAGCCTCAAAGTCCATAACATGGAACAGACCATTTCCATATTTGTCTGCTATACATTCGTACACTTGCCCGTCAATATAGATTCCAACATGTCCAGCGCTTGGTGCCGATGAACTATAAGCGTAAACGCATGAACCGTTTGCCGGTGTTGTTTGATACAATGTTAATGTGTTTGCTGCGTCCTGTGCTGAACCGTATGACACTCGTGTTTGACCTGCGGAGGCGTATAAGTCAGCCACAAATCGTTGACATTTGCCGCCTTCAATGCGGATATTAAGACTTCTTGCAACTGCTTGCACGTCATCTCCTGCCGCTACCAATTTATAGCACAAATCAATGATTTTTTGTTGCCGTGATGAAAGTCCATCCAAATTTTGTAACCGTTCGAGAAGTGCGGCGGCTTCCTCTGGAGTCATTGAGGAGTATGAACCGCCTCCTCCGTTATTATAATCGTCAAAAGACGGTACGCCGTATAATGTACACACTTGTTCATACTGTGTATCAAACATATCACTTACCATTGATTCAAATGCGGTTTTGTCTTCATCGCTTTGCATTTTCTTTTCCATGGTATCTATGATTTTCTGTTTTACGTTTGTTGCAAGGGTAACTTTGTAGGTCGGTGTTACTGTAACATCTACATAGCAATCATAATGGTCAACACGCCATGCCATTATAGGAACTTCAACCTGACGTGTCATCTTTTCGTGAAGATATTCGTTGTAAAATTCTTCTGTTTCAGTTCTTGTTTGTCCTGTATCATACTCTATTTCTACTGCTTGCCGTTTATAGCTTACTTCCGGTGTCGCAGTCATTGTTATGGCATAGATACTATCCGTTTCTTCATCTGATTTCAAATCAGACATGGACAGTCCTCTTCCCGCAACTTCTGCAATAATACGAGTCATCTGGTATTCGGCGGTTTTCTTGTCGTCTTCCGTGACATCACTATCACCAAAATCCATATAGACTCCGATTTCATTGCTGGTATCGGAGGTACTGTCACTAGATGCATCGTCAGAGTCTTTTTTTGTAACTGCGCTTGTTGCGCATGATTGAAGAACTACTGTTTTGATTGCCAAATCTTGGCTTACACTTTCGTCGTCTCCATCTTGTACAGGGGTATTAACGGTTATATTTGTTTCATCACCTGTATAGCTGTTTCTGTATGTATTTCCATCGTTGTAGTTGAATGTTCCTGCTCTATACTCTTGATGACCCTCATACATTGTTCCTTCCCATGAATCCCAGTAGTCATCGCCATCCCAGATTGTATATTCAGAATCGTCTGAGCTGTAAAGCTTATCAACTATCTTGTTGCCAGAGGACTGTACTTGTTCTGCTCGCTTTTTTGCTGTTTTCGTGGTTTTTTCAATGCCTTTCTTCATTGCCTTTGCGCTTAGCTTCGTCAGAGAGTTAAAGGCATCTGTATAGTCCGTATATTCTTTATCATAAGCAGCAACGCCTCCATCCTCTGCAATTGCTGCACTCTTGTCTTCTTGTGATATCCCTCCGTTGAAAAATGACATGACACTTGAAACAATATCTCCCAGAGTAAATGTGCCATCTCCATTTGAATCACCTATGACATTCTTTACGCCGTCATACCACTGATTTTCATCTTCCAGATTCCTTGTGACATTTTCCTCGCCCGATACTGATGTTCCGCGAGCTTCGTTTGTGAACATCGTAACATTTCCGGGCAACGCCAGCACAAAGACTATTACAAATATCATTGTAAACATGGCATTTTTATCCTTTCGTTGATAGGTATTTACAAAATCGAGTGGTTTAATCCAAGCAACTCAATTTCGTAACCCCCTAGAATTTCTCTTATTACTATACCAACAAAAGACGAGAAAAAAGCCGCCCACAGAGTGAGTGGCTTATAGTGCTTAGAGCGACAACGACACGTGAACCTCCCACGGCTAAAGTCGCGGGCTTCCCCCAATTTATTTAGGAGGAACTTGCCTTCTGGGAATACAGCTCTGCCTTAGATGCCGCGCCCCAGAAGGATGCGGCCCCACGGTAAAGTCAATCCCAGAGAGGCTGCAATCATACGTCAGTTTACCAGTCGCACTACGCCGCCTCTTGCAGGGCTGCGGTCATTGCACGAAGGGTACTTAACGTACATAAGGTTCTACGCTGAGCATCCGGAACTTTTGTCCAGAGGTCAGACCTCACCGTCACCGGTAAGGGTTTAAGGAGTTCGCGTACAAAGTATCTGGCACCAATGTTGTAGCTGGCGCTCAGGTCGCAGTTGTAGCGTTTTCCGCTTTGGAAGGTACACAGCGCACGGTTAGTTTCGTCGCGCACGACTTCACCGCTGCCGTCGTAGGCCAGCTTGCTGGTCCTCCATGCGCAGATGCGCGAGATGTGGATTCCACAGCGGTGAGCTTTGTGCTCAACGTATTGTTGAATTCCGTTCTTACGCCACATGTGCAGGCGCTGTGCTTTATTGCCTTTGGCTTTTCTACCACGGAAATCAAGGTACTCGAAAACGATGCAATCTACAGAATACAGCACGGCGAAATCTACAATGGTAGAGGATATTTTCTTTGCCAGTTCGTCACTCTATTATAAAAAGTCGGCATAACAAACCGTTCCGCCTGAAGTTTAGGTTCCTTACCCTGCCTGCCATCCTTCTCCCAGTTGGCGTAATTCGAGCGGTAGCTGCTGACGCAGCCGAGTGCTTCCTGAATCGCAGCCCTGCGCAGATACGATGGCATCTTATGGAAACGGACGTAAAAATCATACTTGGCGATGTTGTGCTTTGTCCCGTGGACCAAATGCTCAGCTACATTGAAGCGCTCCTTCGCTTTTTTGACACCATGCAAGGTGTCCCATTCAGCGTCGAACACGCCAATCAGGAAGGAGAGCGCATGTCGGTACAGGCGAATCGTATCCCTGAAAATGCTGTTGTTATTGAGAATCTGGACTTTATAGCTGGACACGATTTCCATAAAGAGCGCCTCCTTTCTAATGTTTTACCATTTATATTATACCATATGTCGCGATAAATTGCAAAAAATTCGCCGCCTAACTCACGACTAAAGTCACGAGAATGCGGCGGCGAGCTATTCAACAAAATCACGGACGGAGAGTTTCTGACCGCCCGGAATGATTATTTCAAGCTGTTCCAAAGTGTTCTCACCTCTTTGCGATGTCTCGTCATTTTCTATTGTATCCGGTTCGCACGATTATGCAACATTGAGAGAGAAATTACCGGACGCAGGAATCTGACGATAAACAAAGAAAAGCCGCCTCCAAGACGGAGACGGCTCGATGGTATTACATCCCGATTTTCTCAAGATACGGGATGGCGGCACGCATCCTTTCGCACTCCCAACTCTTGCAGATGTTGTGTTCGTGCTTCTTGATGAACTCCTTCATCTCGGCGGAGGTCTCGGCACCCAGTCCGATGGCGGCTAAGATTTCCTTCGCACCATCACATTTCATGGCTTTCAGGGTATCCGACTCAATTTCGCGTCCGCCCTTAAACGGCTGCATAGCTTTGAGTCTGCAGAACGGGAGGTAGCCTTCCGGTGCATTATGGCCGATATTCCAAATGGTATAGCCGAAAGGCGGTTCCGTTACGACTTCGTAGGTATTACATACGCCAAGCGCAGTATGATAGATTTTCATGATTGTACTCCTTATTTTTCGTGGCGGTCTTTAGACCGATTGTGATGATTACAGGTTCAGCGAGATATTACGGGCACTTGGCTCGTATTTTTTGGTCTCAACCCCGGTAATCTTAAACATGTGCCGTGCGGCGACATTGTTGTTCGCATCCCGGTACTTGTCGTCGAGATACACGATACGCTTTATCCCGCTCTGAATGATTGCTTTCGCACACTCGTTGCAGGGGAAAAGCGTGACATACATCGTGGACCCGTGCAGGTCTTTCCCGGCATTAAGGATAGCGTTCAGTTCCGAGTGACAGACATACATGTATTTGGTATCAAGGTCATCGCCTTCCCTGCCCCAAGGCATAATATCGTCGTCGCAGCCAATCGGCATACCGTTGTATCCCAGAGACAGGATTTTATTGTCTCGTACAATACATGCGCCAACCTGACTGTTCGGGTCTTTGCTTCGCATTGCCGAGAGTTCTGCAACTCCCATAAAGTATTCATCCCAAGAGATGTAGTCTTTTCTTTTATTGCTCACTTCCGAGATTCCTCTCTTTCCTTAAAGAGTTTTGTTTTGTGTGCAACAATAGCATCACGTACTTCGAATCTGTCGTATGTTTTTGACCAGATGGCCATATCCAACAGAAGCTCTTTCGAGAAGATTGCGTTTACCGGAAATTCCGGGAAGATTTCGCATTTTCTCACTTTTAAGTTTTTATTCACTTCAACTACCGGAGTTTGTCCGAACAGTTTCGTGATAACCTCGCTTGTTGGTGTATCTGCGTTGCAATCTGCAGACAGTCGAAAGTACGTCTGAAGGTCATGTTTGTTAATCAGAGCAAGTTCCAATGAGCTGATGTGAACAAGTTCCTTTTCAAGTGCTCTGACCCACACAAACATGTAATGTGTTGTTGCACTATAGCCGTTTCTTTCCTGTGCAAACCAACCAAGGTGGTCCTTTGTTCGATTGCAAGTTAGTTCACAGCTAAAGGTATCGAGGTTTCTGTCCCAATAGTGTGTTGCGCATTTTTCATCAACCCAAAGGATTGAGTCCGTATTGGGTGAGTGAAGCATAATGTCAACTCCACGCTTATCGATTTTTTCGTCGTTTGGTCTTTTGCAACGAAAGCCCTCTTTTTCATAAATCGAATCTAGTAAGAACTGTACGCGTTTATCAACGCTCTCGTCGCTTTTTCTGTTCGAAAATTTCATAAGTATGGGCAAGGAGACCCGCGACTTCAGTCATGGGAAAATTGCCCGTTCACATCCTTCCTAGTTTTCTTCAACAACCTTATAGCGGCTTTCAACCTGATAATCATCGCCATCCCAGCAACGAACCACAAAGTCGAAATCGTCTTGGTCTTCATCGACTGCAAAGAAGACGCTTTCTGCACTACCGTTGTTTTCCCGGTTGCTGAAATTAAGCTCCTGTGCGGCCTCGAAGGCACTTAACTCTGCCGCCATATACGCCATCTCTTCTGTTGGATATGATGTCGGCAAGAATTCTTCCTCTGGCTTATGTGTGTTGCCGTAATAGTATCCGCGCTTCAAAATTTTATACATCTTTTGTGCTCCTTACATTTCCGGGTATAACCCTTAGTCGTTTGGCAACATAATGTCGCATATGTGCCGATAGATATGTTCTGGGGCTTCAAACCTTGTCACTTCATGCCCCACCCATGTTCCGGTTGTGCCATTAACTCCATTGCGAAGCTTGATTCCTCGTCCATTTCCTCTCTCCCACTCATGCAGATTGATAGAGTAATCATCCAAAAGAACGAAGCTATCATCTACATGGCAGTCAAAGAGAGTTTCAACGAAGGAAACCTTACTGCATCCGCATGGTACAAAAATACGGTGTTCATTGTCGATTTCTGGGAGAAACTCGTTAAGCCATTCGCCTTTCTCATCGACAGATGTTTCGTTTTCTGGCATATACGCCGAAAGAACATAAACATCAACTTCTGGCTTACAGTTGATAATAAGTCGTATAGCTTCGACAACTGATTGATATGGAGGTAAATCTCGGAAATAATTCTTTTGAAGTAACTCCTCCATTGAGGCCGCTAACTTCCAAGTTGCGAGTGTCCCATCCATGTCTACAAATAATTTAATTGCTTTGTTTTCCATTTTTTTACCTCAAATGCTTACGTTTGTGTTTTTTGCCTGCTTGGTTCGTCGTTCTTTTTCAGCTCGCAGCACTTCTTTCAAAGCCTCTTGGTTTACCGGAAGATATTCAATGGATTTAATCGCACCGAGTTCTTCATCTTCAAACCATGCAGACTTCTCACTCGGTAGAATGATGTCTCCTTTTTCATAAGAGACTTTTTTGCTTTCTGTTCGTATTGCCGCCTTTGTGGTATGTGCGGAATGCTTGATGTAATCAATTGGATAGACTGCGCCGGAAATTTTATTTCCAACTTTCCCATCAACAACGACAACGTAAGCAATGGCGCTTTGCCCTTCCGAACTATCAAACTCACGGTAATAGTTCCAGCGAATGTAGTTCGGAGTATCCTTGATAAATGCATCACGCTCCGGCACACAAAGAGTGCCCATAGGTCTGCTTAGCCAAAGGAATGTTCTCTTTTCTTCTGGAGTGTCTGGATTTTTTGCTGCTTCGCGAAAGATTTTGATATCCTGCTTAAAATCCTCTTTGTAGAGCTTTGTGTTTTTGTTTACCACTGCACGAAGTGTGGCAATGATATCAGTTGTAGTTATCTGCATAGCGTTCACCTTACCTTTTAAGTCTTTCGTCTACACAAACCAAAAGGCAGCTCTCATGTGCATTAACTGCTCATAAAAGCTGCCTGTGGTGGATTTGCTTAATGTTTTTGATTTTTATATGGTTTGTGCGTTGGTTATTATACCAACATTGAAAAATGCTGTTTCCGTTAGAATAGGAAAGGAACTTTCATCAGTAGTGAGAACGCTGTATCCATTAGAAGGATAATAACAGCAGAAACTCCACTAACGACCAAAACTACACCTGTCCGTTTTGTCGTTTCCTTAGCTGTGGGCCACGTAACCTTGGAGGGTACTACCATTTCTTTAAGAAAATGTGGGATTCCGAAGATGAACTTTTTTGTTGCTTTAGCAGCTGAAAAAAACTTCTCTTTTGCTAACGATTTAGCCATCACAACACCCCCTTTGCGGAAAGCACATATACAATGGCAGTCAATGCGAGAATGATTGTCATCGTCACAATGACAATTCGGTTTAGGGTGTTTTTCTTTGTGTTAGTGACCTTTGACCGCATAGTTTCGT
>ENA-OZAP01000576-OZAP01000576.1-human-gut-metagenome-genome-assembly--contig:-NODE-576-length-10505-cov-6.456459_pt1 | contig 10505 bp, 9 predicted proteins | sample MGYA00244208_ERZ653500 | MGnify/ENA primary metagenome ERZ653500 (study PRJEB26926, sample SAMN06165027) | human gut metagenome | biome: ENVO:00009003; feature: ENVO:2100002; material: ENVO:00002003...
GGCAGCGTCAGATGTGTATAAGAGACAGTCCTGATACTGCAAAGTATAAAGCAAAATCTATGGCGGATGGATATGAACAGATTTCTTACAAATGGAATGATGGAACATATAAGTACGAAGTGAGATGGCATACCCGTACTTCGGGGGCACCAGAAGGACAAGGCAATACTTGGGTAATTCAAAGAACAATTCCTGGAAATGGAGGCAAAAAACCATCGACACAATTTTTAATTGGTGAAAATGAATGGGTTGAAGGATGGAAATGGTATGATGCAATAAGCGCTCGGAAAAATGGAACAGCTACGCAAGAGCAGATTGAATTGTTGGATAAAGGACATTGGAAGGAGTAAGCATATGTTGGATACAAGGTATTATGAAGGATATGAAGGCGAAGGAGAAGTAAAAGTATGGAGTGAAGAAAACGGCAATGAGGATGGTATAGTTATTTGGATTGGCTTTTTTAATACAATTTTAGAGGGGTGTTTTAGTTCAGAATTCCAGAAAAATGGAATTATTGAGTGCTATTTTAATCAAGATGGATTCTATGATGAAAAATGGGAGATGAAATATCCACATATTGTATTGGAAGAATTAAAAAGATTTAATGAAAAGTTATTAGATACGAGAAATGAAGAAATTATCAAAAAATCTAAGGAAGTTGTTGAGCAATTAGTCTCTTTTATCAATATGGCTGTTAGAAATGAAAAAAATATATATATTATTGTATGCTGTCTTTGTTGCATTGCAACTTTCAGCACAAGATCATGTTGCGCAGATTCGTGAAAAGCTGATGAGTCGCGATTCGACTTCTGTAATTGTAGTGGCTCATCGTGGAGATTGGCGTAATTTTCCTGAAAATTCGTTGGAAGCAATAGATAATGCTATTAAAATGGGAGTAGACATTGTTGAGTTGGATGTTAAGAAGACGAAAGACGGCGAACTGATTCTTATGCACGACCGCACATTGGATCGTACTACTACCGGAAAAGGATTGGTTTCTGAAAACACATTGAGTGATATTCGTAAGTTGAATTTGAGAAATGGTTGTAATATCCGTACTATTCACAAAGTGCCGACTTTGGAAGAGGCATTGTTGCATGCTAAAGGAAAAATCATGATAAATTTGGATCAGGCAGACCTTTACTTTGATCAGATTTATGAGCTTATGAAGAAAACCGGAACTACCAAACAAATTATAATGAAAGGGAGAAGACCGGTTGCCGAAGTGAAGAAACAATTTGGTGATTATTTGGAAGATGTAATTTATATGCCAATTGTTGACCTTGATGCTTCTGGAGCCGAGAAACACATAGAGGCTTTTATTAAAGATATGTCTCCAGTTGCTTTTGAGTTACTATTTGTAAAAGATACAAACTTGCTTCCTAAAAAATTTGCAACTACCTTGAACGGACGTTCTCTAATTTGGTATAATACTTTATGGGATACAATGGCTGGCGGACACGATGATGATATGTCTTTGCAGAATCCGGATTCAGGTTATGGCTACTTAATTGATACATTAGGATGCCGTATCATTCAAACCGATCGTCCTGCTTACTTACTGGACTATTTACGGAAAAGAAAGTTGCATGATTGAGATGTAAGGGGTACTTAAAAGTATGTTGAAGAATATAATAAACTTTTACAGGGTTTCACAACCGAAACCTTGTAATGAAGGATCTTTGTCCGAACAGAAACAGCGTTTGAAACGTCTTCAGTGGTCTACTTTTCTTGCTGCTACACTTGGTTATGGCATGTATTACGTTTGTCGTCTGAGCTTGAATGTTGTAAAGAAACCGATTGTAGATGAGGGCGTTTTTTCGGAAACGGAATTGGGCATTATCGGTGCTGTGCTGTTCTTTACCTATGCTGTAGGTAAGTTTATGAACGGTTTTCTTGCCGACCGTAGCAATATCAATCGTTTTATGTCGACCGGTTTGCTGGTGACTGCTTTGGTGAACCTCTGTTTGGGATTTGTACATTCTTTTATTCTGTTTGCCGTTCTTTGGGGTATCAGCGGATGGTTTCAGTCTATGGGTGCTGCTTCTTGTGTGGTCGGCTTGTCCCGTTGGTTCACGGACAAGAAACGTGGTTCTTTTTACGGCTTTTGGAGTGCGAGTCACAACATCGGTGAGGCAATGACTTTTATTATCGTAGCCTCTATTGTAAGTGCACTGGGATGGCGTTACGGTTTTCTGGGTGCTGGCCTTGTCGGTCTGATTGGCGCTTTGGTAGTCTGGCGTTTTTTCCATGATACTCCTCAGAGCAAGGGACTTCCTGCTGTCAATGCTCCTGAAAAGAAAAAGGAGATGGATGCTTTAGAGACGGAGGAGTTCAATCGTGCTCAAAAAGCGGTATTGAGAAACCCGGCTATTTGGATACTTGCACTTAGTAGTGCTTTCATGTACATCAGCCGCTATGCGGTAAATAGCTGGGGTGTTTTCTATCTGCAGGCTGAGAAGGGCTATTCTACGTTGGATGCCAGTTTCATTATTTCTATAAGTTCGGTATTCGGCATTGTAGGAACAATGTTTTCCGGCGTTATCTCAGATAGGTTTTTTGGCGGTCGTCGCAATATTCCTGCCTTGATTTTCGGTTTGATGAATGTGTTTGCTCTATGTCTTTTCCTGCTTGTTCCGGGTGTACATTTTTGGATGGATGCTTTAGCGATGATTCTCTTTGGCCTGGGTATCGGTGTGCTAATTTGCTTTCTGGGTGGATTAATGGCTGTGGATATTGCTCCTCGCAATGCTTCGGGTGCAGCTTTGGGAGTGGTAGGTATTGCCAGTTATATCGGAGCAGGTTTGCAGGATGTGATGAGCGGTGTATTGATTGAAGGTAATAAACAGCTTGTTGATGGTGTAGAGGTTTACGATTTTACGTATATCAATTGGTTTTGGATAGGTGCGGCATTGTTGTCTGTTCTGTTGGCTTTGTTGGTATGGAATGCAAGAAGTAAAGAGTAGTATATCTTGTAATATTGGTAACAGTGTGAAATCGGAAAAACTTAACCGCTTATTCCGATTTTACACTGTTTTTTGTATTCTTACTAATATTCCATTTTAAAGATTTCGTATCTTTGTGAAAAGTATTGTGAATGAAAAACAGATGTAAAGGTATTATGGATTTTCATAGGATATATCTGTTAATAACAGTTGTACTATCTGGTTTAGTTGCCGCTCGTGCACAAGTCGCCTTAATAAGGTAATGTGTACGTATAACGATTTACAAGGCTATACAGAAAGATATGATGTGGCAGAAGAGTTGTGAAAGAAATATATAATAAAGATATCGTATGAAGAAGATTATCAACCCATGGAAAAACATGGAAGGTTATAATTGTTTTGGCTGTTCTCCCGATAATGAGGCAGGTGTAAGAATGGAATTCTATGAAGACGGCGATGAGATAGTAAGTATCTGGAAGCCCCGTCCGGAGTATCAGGGGTGGTTGAATACGTTGCATGGGGGTATTCAGTCCGTATTGCTGGATGAAATTTGCGGTTGGGTGGTGTTCCGTAAGTTGCAGACCGGAGGAGTGACCTCTAAAATGGAGACTCGTTTTCGTAAGTCCATATCTACCAATGATACACACTTGGTGTTACGGGCATCGTTGCGTGAGCAGAAACGTAATATTGCCGTTATAGAAGCAAGATTGTATAACAGCATGGGCGAACTCTGTACGGAGGCTACATGTACCTATTTTACTTTCCCGCAGGAAAAGGCGGAAAAGGAAATGTGTTTTCATCATTGTGATGTAGAACCGGATGAAATTTTACCCCTTGTTTGATGAAAATGAAAGAAAAATCAAATTTTTCGTGATAAATCCTTGCTTGTTTAAAACAAATCGTTTACATTTGTCGGATTAGAAATAGAAAAAGTATGAAGAATATCGTTGCACATCATCACCATTATTATCCTGAGGAATAATCCGGTGGGCGTATGAGGATATGTGCATAACGAAGAACATATAATGAACGAGGCTTACCGAACATTGGTAAACCTCGTTTTTTTATTTGCAAACCATAAATATAAATAATATCATGTTAAGAATTGCAGTACAGGCCAAAGGCCGTCTTTTTGACGAAACAATGTCGTTCCTTGAAGAATCGGATATTAAACTAAGCGCAACGAAACGCACGTTACTGGTACAGTCTTCCAATTTTCCTTTGGAAGTATTGTTTTTGCGCGATGATGATATTCCGCAAACAGTAGCTACGGGAGTTGCCGATTTGGGCATTATCGGTGAAAATGAGTTCATGGAAAAGGCAGAAGATGCTGAGATTGTAAAGCGTTTGGGATTCAGCAAATGCCGTCTGTCATTGGCCTTGCCTAAGGATATTGAATATACGGGGCCGCAGTGGTTTGAGGGTAAGAAGATTGCCACTTCGTATCCCGGCATTCTTTCCCGATACCTCAAAGAACAGGGGGTGAGAGCGGAAATACACGTGATTACCGGTTCGGTAGAGGTCTCTCCGGGTATTGGCCTGGCTGATGCGATTTTTGATATTGTAAGCTCCGGCTCTACTTTGGTGAGCAACCGCCTGAAAGAAGTAGAAGTAGTGATGAAATCCGAGGCTCTGTTAATTGGCAACAAGAATATGAGTGAGGAGAAGAAGGAGATTCTGGATGAATTGTTGTTCCGTATGAATGCGGTAAAGACAGCGGAAGACAAGAAATACGTGCTGATGAACGCGCCGAAAGATAGACTGGATGAAATTATTGCCGTACTTCCGGGTATGAAGAGCCCTACGGTGATGCCGTTGGCGCAAGAGGGCTGGTGCTCCGTACATACAGTGCTGGATGAAAAATGTTTCTGGGAGATTATCGGTAAATTGAAGGCATTGGGAGCGGAAGGTATTCTGGTTTTGCCGATTGAAAAAATGATACTTTAAATGTTAATGGTATGAATTTAATTACTAATCCTGATAAATCTCAGTGGGCGGAATTGCTGAAACGTCCGGTGATGAATACGGAGAACCTTTTTGATACGGTACGGGCTATTATAGACCGTGTAAAAACAGAAGGCGACCGTGCCGTATTGGAATACGAAGAAAAATTTGATAAAGTGGCTCTGACCGCATTGGCTGTGACGGAAGCGGAGCAGGCGGAAGCGGAAGCGTCGGTAGGCGAGGAATTGAAAAAAGCCATTCGTCTGGCCAAACGGAATATAGAGACGTTTCATGCGGCACAACGCTTCGAAAGTAAACGGGTAGAGACTCAGCCGGGAGTTACTTGTTGGCAGAAGGCGGTTGCCATAGAGAAAGTCGGATTGTATATCCCCGGTGGAACAGCACCGCTTTTTTCCACCGTGCTGATGCTGGCAGTTCCAGCCAGGATTGCAGGATGTAAGGAGATAGTGCTTTGCACGCCTCCGGGCAAAGATGGAAAAGTACACCCCGCCGTTTTGTTTGCAGCTAAGGTGGCGGGAGTAAACCGTATTTTCAAAGCTGGTGGTGTGCAAGCTATTGCGGCAATGGCTTATGGAACGGAAAGCGTGCCGAAAGTATATAAGATATTTGGCCCGGGCAATCAATACGTAACGGCTGCCAAACAGTTGGTGAGCTTGCGTGATGTAGCTATTGATATGCCCGCCGGGCCTTCGGAAGTAGAGGTACTGGCGGATGAAACAGCCAATCCGTCTTTTGTAGCTGCCGACTTGCTGAGCCAGGCAGAGCATGGGGCCGACAGTCAGGCGATACTGGTTACCACTTCCCCGGCATTACAGCAGGCTGTGAAAGAAGAAGTGGAGCGTCAATTGGCTTTGTTGCCCCGTAAAGAGATTGCGGAAAAGTCTCTTGCCAATAGTAAACTGATTGTTGTGCGCAATATGGACGAAGCTATCGAACTGACCAATTCCTATGCACCGGAGCATCTCATTATCGAAACAGCGGATTATATGTCCGTTGCGGAGCGGGTGGTTAATGCCGGTTCGGTATTTTTGGGCTCCCTGACTCCGGAAAGTGCAGGAGATTATGCTTCGGGCACTAACCATACGCTGCCCACCAATGGCTATGCCAAAGCTTATAGCGGTGTCAGCCTTGACAGCTTTATACGTAAAATTACTTTCCAGGAAATTAAGCCGGAAGGGATACGCATTATTGGCCCTGCTATAGAGGAAATGGCTGCCAACGAGCATTTGGATGCGCATAAGAATGCGGTAACTGTCAGACTTGATAAATTGAGAGTTGAAAATTAAAAATCATACTTCATCATTGATAATTCATAATCCGTAAATTAACTCTTTCTGTCCATGAGAACCTTAGAAGAACTTACCCGACCGAATATCCGGCGTTTGAAACCTTACTCTTCGGCACGCGATGAATATAATGGCGCTGCCGCATCCGTTTTTCTCGATGCAAATGAAAATCCGTACAATATGCCGCACAACCGCTATCCGGACCCGATGCAACGGGAGCTAAAGAAAGAACTGTCGAAGGTAAAGAAAATCTCCCCCGAACGCATATTTCTGGGAAATGGCAGTGATGAGGCAATAGACCTTGTATTTCGCGCTTTTTGCGAACCGCGTATAGACAATGTAGTAGCTATAGACCCTACGTACGGCATGTATCAGGTATGTGCCGAAATAAATGATGTGGAGTACCGCAAGGTACTGTTAGACGAGGATTTTCAATTTTCGGCAGATAAGTTGCTGGCGGCTGCGGATGAACATACGAAGCTGATTTTTCTTTGTTCTCCCAATAATCCCACAGGAAACGATTTGCTTCGGAGTGAGATTGAGAAAATCATCCGCGAATTCGACGGGCTGGTGATATTGGATGAGGCTTATAACGATTTTTCAGAGGCGCCTTCTTTTTTGGATGAACTGGACAAATATCCTAATCTGATTGTACTGCAAACTTTCTCCAAAGCATGGGGCTGTGCTGCCATACGCTTGGGCATGGCTTTTGCTTCGCAGGAAATCATTTCGATTTTCAGCAAGATAAAGTATCCTTATAATGTGAACCAGCTGACTCAGAAACAAGCGATGGAGATGTTGTACCGTTATTATGAAATAGAGCGTTGGGTAAAAACATTGAAAGAAGAGCGTGAGAATCTGGAAAGCGAATTTGTGAAACTGCCTTGTACGGTGAAAATATTTCCTTCGGATGCAAACTTTTTTCTGGTCCGTGTGACGGATGCGGTGAAGATTTATAATTATCTGGTGGCTGAAGGCATCATTGTGCGTAACCGTAATTCCGTATCGCTTTGCGGAAACTGTCTGCGGGTAACGGTAGGTACGAGAAACGAGAATGAAAGGCTGGTTGAGGCGTTGGAGAAATATAAAGTATAAAGTAGTAGGGTATGAAGAAAGTACTTTTCATAGATCGTGACGGGACGTTGGTTATAGAGCCGCCCGTAGATTATCAATTGGATTCGTTGGAGAAACTGGAGTTCTATCCGAAAGTAATGCGTAATCTTGGTTTTGTCCGTAGCAGGCTGGATTTTGAGTTCGTTATGGTTACCAATCAGGACGGGTTGGGTACGGCATCTTTTCCGGAAGAAACTTTTTGGCCGGCGCATAACCTGATGATGAAGACGTTGGAAGGTGAGGGAATTGCCTTCGATGATATTTGCATAGACCGTAGCATGCCCGAAGACAATGCGCCAACCCGCAAGCCGCGTACCGGTATGCTGACGAAGTATCTCGACAATCCTGAATACGATTTGGCAAATAGTTTTGTGATAGGCGACCGTGCTACGGATGTGGAGTTGGCTAAGAACCTGGGATGCCGTGCTATCCTCTTACAGGAAGATACGAATATGCTGAAACCGAAATCGGCCGGTGGTGAAGCTGCGTGTGAGGGCTTGGAGGACGTCTGTGTTTTGGCAACAAAGGATTGGGATAAGGTCGCCGAATTTCTTTTTGCCGGTGAGCGGAAAGCGGAAGTGCGCCGTACAACGAAAGAGACGGATATTTACGTGGCTGTAAATTTAGACGGTAACGGTCATTGTGATATTCATACCGGACTTGGTTTCTTCGATCATATGCTGGAACAGATAGGCAAGCATGGCGGCATGGATTTGACCATTCACGTAAAAGGTGATTTGGAAGTAGACGAGCATCATACGATAGAGGATACCGCCCTCGCTTTGGGCGAGTGCCTGTATCGGGCATTGGGCAGCAAGCGCGGCATCGAACGTTACGGGTATGCACTGCCTATGGACGATTGTCTGTGTCAGGTATGTCTGGATTTTGGAGGACGTCCCTGGCTGGTATGGGATGCCGCATTCAAACGCGAGAAAATAGGAGAGATGCCTACGGAAATGTTCCTGCACTTCTTTAAGTCATTAAGCGATGCAGCCAGGATGAACCTTAACATCAAGGCGGAAGGACAGAACGAGCATCATAAGATAGAGGGAATCTTCAAAGCACTGGCAAGAGCCTTGAAGATGGCGGTGAAACGCGATATTTATCACTATGAATTGCCAAGCTCAAAAGGGGTACTTTAGTGTTTGACTCGGACTGAGTCATTATTAACCGTCCGCAAACGAACAGGGGGAGTGTCCGATTTCGGACACTCCCCCTTGCGTAATACTTTCCTGCCTGCTTGGCACACTCTTTGCTTTTCTGTCAACGACAATTTTAAAGACCGAACATGAAAAAGAATATTTTACTTGCCGCTTGTTTTGGGATATCACTGTTTGCCTCGGCACAGAATGATACTTTGACGCACGAACGTGAAATCACTTTAGCGGAAGCCATTGCACTGGCGCGTACCCAATCTGTAGATGCTGCCGTGGCGCTCAACGAATTGAAGACAGCCTATTGGGAATACCGTACTTTCCGTGCAGACCTGTTGCCCGAAATAAATTTTACGGGAACATTGCCCAATTATAATAAGTCGTACAGCACCTATCAGAACTCGGACGGTTCCTATAGCTTTGTCCGTAACAATACATTGGGGTTGTCCGGTGCACTTTCCATTGACCAGAACATTTGGTTCACAGGCGGTAAGTTGTCGCTGGCTTCTTCTCTCGATTACATCAAGCAGTTGGGCTCCGGTGGCGACAAACAGTTTATGTCCGTGCCCGTAAGCCTTGAATTGACGCAACCTATATTCGGCGTGAACAGTTTGAAGTGGAATCGCCGTATCGAACCTGTCCGGTACGCAGAGGCAAAGGCTGCCTTTATTTCGGCAACGGAGCAGGTAACGATGAAGACCATTACTTATTTTTTCGAGTTATTGCTGGCAAAGGAAGCGCTTGTTACTGCGCAGCAAAACAAAGCAAACTCAGACCGCCTTTACGAAGTGGCCATTGCCAAACGTAAAATGGGACAGATTTCGGAAAACGACTTGCTGCAACTCAAGCTGAACTCTCTGCAAGGCAAAGCCGATGTAACCGAAGCCGAAAGCACTTTGAACGCCAAGATGTTTCAGCTACGTTCGTTTCTCGGCGTGTCGGAGAGCGAGGGGCTGAATCCTGTTATACCTGCTTCCGTTCCTGGCATTAAAATGGACTACGACCGTGTTCTGAACAAAGCTTTGGAACGCAACTCGTTTGCCCAGAATATACGTCGCCGCCAGTTAGAAGCCGATTATGAAGTGGCTACGGCACGTGGAAATTTAAGGAGTATAGACCTGTTTGCCAGCGTTGGCTATACCGGACAAAACTATGAGTTCTCATCTGCCTATCAGGATTTGCTGGACAACCAGATTGTCAAGGTCGGTGTAAAAATACCTATCCTCGATTGGGGCAAACGTCGCGGCAAGGTGAGGGTAGCCAAGAGCAACCGCGAAGTGGTACTTTCCAAAATCCGACAGGAACAAATGGACTTCAATCAGGACATTTTCCTGCTGGTGGCAAACTTCAACAACCAAGCCCAGCAGTTGGAAATAGCCGAAGAGGCGGACCAGATAGCCGAAAAACGTTACAAGACCAGTGTGGAGACTTTTATGATTGGTAAAATAAGTACCCTTGACCTCAATGATGCGCAGAACTCCAAAGACGAAGCCCGGCAAAAGCACATTTCCGAACTTTATTATTATTGGTATTACTTCTATCAACTCCGTAGCCTGACCCTTTGGGATTTTGAACGGAACATGGAGTTGGAAGCCGACTTTGAAGATATAATCAAAGGCTGATGCCGGTAGAAATTATGCCGATTTGTACGATTATAAAGGAAATAACAAAAAAATGGTGCAAATCTGTATGACCTGTGGCTAAAAAACTTACTTTTGCAAGTAACAAACTACAAAATGCTATGATACTGATAGTCGATGATGATAGTGCCGTACGTTCTTCACTTAGTTTTATGCTGAAGCGTGCCGGTTATGAGGTAAAGACAGCACCGGGACCCCGTGAGGCGATGGATATAGTTCGTGCAGAATCTCCCGCACTGATATTGATGGATATGAACTTTACACTTTCCACTACCGGAGAGGAGGGGCTTACGCTGTTGAAACAGGTAAAGGTCTTCCGTCCCGATGTTCCCGTTATACTGATGACGGCATGGGGAAGCATCCAACTTGCCGTACAGGGGATGCAGGCGGGGGCTTTTGACT
>ENA-OZAP01000605-OZAP01000605.1-human-gut-metagenome-genome-assembly--contig:-NODE-605-length-10209-cov-5.717254_pt1 | contig 10209 bp, 6 predicted proteins | sample MGYA00244208_ERZ653500 | MGnify/ENA primary metagenome ERZ653500 (study PRJEB26926, sample SAMN06165027) | human gut metagenome | biome: ENVO:00009003; feature: ENVO:2100002; material: ENVO:00002003...
CGAGATTAGCTGCAGTCTCGTGGGCTCGGAGATGTGTATAAGAGACAGGCCGAGCCTACACGACCGAGAAGAACCACACCGGCTATACCGGCGCAAATACCGGAAATAATGAAAACTATAAGGGTATGAAGATTTACGTTTATACCCGAATACCAAGCGGATTCTTTGTTTCCGCCGAGTGCATAGATATTACGACCAAGCTTCGTTTTTTTAGTGAGATACGCAAGGATCAAAGCTACAATAACCGCTATTATCGCAACAAGAGGAATACCTATAACAGATTTTGAAATAACTCTTGTAAAACTTGCCGGGAAGCCGTAAACCGCGCTTGAATTTGAGATTATAAGCGTAACGCCGCGATAAATTGCCTGTGTGCCAAGCGTAATGATGAACGGATGAAGTCCTGTAACATTTACAAGTAACCCGTTAAGGAAACCGAGGAATGCACCGAGCAAAATTCCGAGAAGAACAGCAACTATCGGGTTTACCCCTGCCACCATTAACTTTGCCATACACATTCCGGTCAGGGCTACCACAGATCCTACTGAAAGATCGATGCCGGCAATAAGAATTGCAAAGAACTCACCCATTGCAATAAGTATATTTACCGAGCTCTGTGCCAAAATCTGAGGTGCCGTAGAGCTTGAGAAAAAGTATGTTGGTTTTAGTATGGCCAAGATGGCAAGAAGGATTATAAGAATACCAAACGTACCGTACCTCTGCCAGATCGTGTTAAAGGTTAATTTTTCTTTTTTTAATGTTTTAGACTGTGACATTTTAATTAGTCCTTTCTTTAAGGTCGGCAGTTGAAGCCATAATTATTTTTTCTTCTGTTGCGTCTTTATGCGGGAAGGTTTGTACGATCTTACCCTCACGGAAAACCGCTATGGTATCACACACCGCCAAAAGTTCCGGAAGCTCTGATGATACAACAAGTACGCCCTTACCCTCATCGGCGAGCTTACGCATCAAAGTGTAAATCTCGCTTTTAGAACCAATGTCGATTCCCTTTGTAGGTTCATCAAAAATAATTATTTGAGAATCTGCGGCAAGCCATTTTCCGAGTATGACTTTTTGCTGGTTGCCGCCGGAAAGCTCTGTTATATTTTGATCAACTGAAGCGCATTTTATATTCAGGTTTTTCTTTTGCTCCTCTGCACATTCCTTTTCAAATTTATTGTTTGTAAGACCTATGGTGCCTTTTCCCTTTGAAGTCTTGATAAACGGAAGAATCGAAATATTCTGCTTAATATCAAAGTTATAAAAGAAGCCTGTCTCACGACGATTTTCGGTTACCATTGCAAGACCGTTCTTTATGGCGCTGTAAGGACTATTGATTTTAACCTGTTTGCCGTGAATGAATATATCTCCTGCCGAGCGAGGCTCAGACCCGAATATTGCATTCATCATTTCACTTCTGCCGGAACCGACAAGTCCCGAGAATCCGAGGATTTCACCCTTATGAAGTTTAAACGAGACATTCTTAACCTTTTGATCCTTACGAGACAAATTACGAACCTCAAAAATGACTTCTGTATTCTCGTAGGTATCGGGAGCATCCTCATGCTGATAAGTATTCTGAATTGTTCTTCCTACCATCATGGTAACGAGATCGTCTGCCGTAACATCTTTTACGTCTCTCGTGCCGACGTAAGCTCCGTCTTTCAGCACCGACACCCTATCGCCTATTTCAATAATTTCACCGAGCTTGTGAGAAATAAAGACTATTCCCTTGCCCTCTTCCTTAAGCTGACGAACTATCTTAAAAAGATGATTTACTTCCTCACTTGTCAAAGACGCAGTAGGCTCATCCATTATGATTACTTTACTGTCGGCGGCAAGTGCCTTGGCTATTTCAACCTGCTGTTTTTCGGAAATACTTATATCCTCAACAAGAGTTTTGGGGTCTCGTTTTAATCCTACCTTCGAGAGCAGCTCTTTTGCACGCTCATTCATATACTTATAATCTACGACCTTAACAGGGCCGTATTTTTTCATCGGCAACTTACCGACAAAAAGGTTTTCCTGAATTGAAAGTTCGTTTATGACGCTCAGTTCTTGGTAAATTACGCTGATGCCATTTTCGGCGGAATCCTTGGGAGTCAGCCTTTTATAGCTTTTTCCTCCGACAATTATTTCTCCCTCAGTGGGCTGATAAACGCCGCTGAGAATTTTCATAAGTGTCGACTTTCCGGCGCCGTTTTCACCGAGCAACACATGTACTTCGCCGGGCTGTATGTCAAATGTTATATCTTTAAGTGCCGTTACGCCCGGAAACTTTTTAACGACGCCCTTCATCTCAACTAATGCGCTCATTTTTTCCTCCTTGAAATCTATTATTTCCACATATTAGTTGTGTCCGTATGTGAATAGTATATACATTTTATTGGGTAAAGGTTTACTCAATTTCCCAAAATATGCGGGAAATAATATTTCCCGTTTGCATATGTTAGCTGATTTTTTATGCGGTTGTTCTTTTAACAAGCTTTACGGGAATAACATAAATATCATTTTTGTTTTTTATCTCATTATTCTCGATTAGATTTAAAAGAGTTTCAACTGATTTTTTACCGAACATATCGGTATCCTGCTGTATTGTGGTTATCGGCGGATCACATATCTCTGACAGAGTAATGTCATCAAATCCGACGATTTTGCATTTTTCAGGCACAGATATTCCGGAATCCTTAAGAGCCTGCAAAGCACCGAGTGCCATCATATCGTTATTACAAAAAATTCCGTCAAACTTTTTGCCGTCGGCTATGACTTTTTTTATCGCGTCATAAGATGAAGCGTAGCTGACATCCGTTTTTATAACATTTTCCTCGTTAAGCGGCAAAGAATACTTTTTGTGAGCGTCAACATAACCTTTATATCTGTTTCGTGTGGTAGAATAATAGTTTTTGTCGCTCAGCATCAATATATCCTTACAGCCATCCTTTATAAGAGCCTCCGTAGCTAAAAATCCGCCCATCTCATTATCAGAAATTATAAGGGTACCCGCATGCTCAGGACGACGGTCTATGTGAACTACCGGTATTTTGTAATCTTTATATATCTGCTTAACATCGCTCTTTGTACTGATATAGATTATACCGTCAACGTCTTTGGCGGCAAGCGAAGAAATATGCTTGTCCTCTGTGCTGCTGTCCTCGTTAGAGTCGCACACAAAAACGGTATAGCCTTTTTGCAACAGAGACGTCTCGATGGAACGGATAATCTTAGCAAAGAATTCATTTGTTATGTCAGGAACAATAACACCGATGCTCTGCGTTTTATTGGTTCTGAGCCCTTTGGCATTAAGATTTACTTTGTAGCCGTACTTATTAACAATATTCATAACTTTTCTTTCGGTCTCTGAGGAAAATCTGCCGTTATGATTTAAAACGCGCGAAACGGTGGCGATGGACACACCGGACATTTCGGCAATCTCAACCATTGAAATTTTCCCTTTCAATTCAAATACCTCCGAAAAATTATGTAATCGTTTGCTAAGTTTGTAATAAATAACGGGTAATCGTTTACCCTACGCCCATAGTTTACTTCCGGTTACAGCAAAAGTCAACTCTTTTTTTGCAGAAAAAATATCTTTGTCAGAAGTGCTTAATTCTTCATATTGCACATTGGTTAAAAAGTAAACATCAAATTGCAAACGTCAAATTTGCGGCTCTCCGTTTGTGCATTTTCACACAAAAAAACGCGTTGCTCTAAAATGAGCAACGCGTTTTTTAAAGCAATTATTTACTTGTTTTTACCAAACACCTTTTGGAACCAATTTTGTTTGCTGCTTTCTGCCTGAGCATTAACCTCCGCAGCCTTTTCAATACTCGGTGTTTTCATAACGAACATTACGCTTGACTCTATACCGTCGGCAACCGAAGAGTAAATCTTATATTCTTTACCGTATTCAATCATTTTGGTGGCTTTCTGTAAAAGCTCATCGGAATTATCGGTAAGCACACCATATTTTTCAAGCTTTGATGCAAAATCAGCCGCGCTGACGGAATTCATCAGATTTGTTATCTTTGTCATATTGTCTTCATTTAACAGAGTGCTGAGACTGTTAAGAAGCTCCTGGTTGCTATCAAGTTCGCCCTGGATATCCGAAATCTTACTCATGGTATCAGGCAAATTATCTATTGCGGCCTGTACCTCCGGATCCTGCATATCGTTTGATAGACTCTGAAGAAGCGGAAGTGCGTCTTTAAACTCACCTGAAGCCGACGGAAGAAGGCTTAAAAACTGCTGTACATTGGGGTCAGAAAGCAGTTTTATCATCTTCTGGAGGTCGGAATTACTTGATGAATCGAGAAGAGTTTTAAGCGTTTCTATATTTTGCGGAGTAAGGTTCTTGGAAAGAACATCAATAAGAGGCTTATTACTCTCATAAAGCGATGTTGCATCATTTATCATCTGTGCAAGCTCGCCGAGCTTGTCGGGATTTGACATAAGAGTCGATAAGACGTTATTGGGGTCTATTGACTTAATCGAGGATTCAATTTCCTTGAGCTGATTAAGGCTTGATTTTAAATCATCAACGCTTGAAGGAACAGCCATATTATTACTTACTGCCGAAAGAGGAAGGACCGCAAAATACATATTTGTAAGTTCAAAATCCGTTACATCGGCGGTAATTGTAAAGTTATCGTTAAAGGTGATATCGGCAGCGTCCTTGAGAGTTTTGGAATCTAAGCCAAGCGTCTCGTTAATTCCGGGGAAGCCGGCCACCACAGCTACTTCCTTTGAACCGTCTCCCTGAGAAATGCCGTTTTCCACTTTTACGTTTTGAAAGTTGGTTTCGGGAAGAATCATACCGCCGACAGCAAGCACGGGATTGCAAACCTTAACATCCTTACCGTTGATTTTTTCGGTTTTAAAGATGTTGTTTGTCATCTGTATTTCTATCTTTACCTTACCGCTCTTGCCGGCAAGATCGGAGGCGGCTATTTCTTCATCATTAAGATAGTATTTAATTGAGATGCTTACAGGAAGCGTCTTATTGCTTGTGCCGCGATAATAAAGGTCGGTAGTCGGCATATTCCAGAACAAGCCGCCGTCCTTAAAATAGGGTTCGGTATCACTCTTAACATTTGTTACATTTTCAAGGTCCGTAACATCTCTGAGGTAAACCTCGGGGGTGTCGGTGTGAATCCAATCGGTAACGGATATATTTTGAACCGCACCGGAGTTATCAAGTGTAGCGTAAACCGTTTCGGTTTTTTTATAATTATTGATTCTGTTTGTGTAAATAGTTTCCTCGGCCTTTTTATCAACCTCGGCTACCGTGTCGTCGTCCTTTTTGGACGAGCAACCGGTAAAGGTGACACAAAGCATTGAGAAAACAAGCAAAACACAGATTATACTTTTGATTTTATTTGTGTTTTTCATTTTGCTGCCTCCGATTTCTTAGCCTTGACGGCTTTTATTTTTGCCTTTGATTTCTTAAATTTTTCTTTCGGCATTGTCCGCCAATTAAACGAAGTTTTGTTTATGAGTTTTTCACAGATATAAAGTATGGGCGGCAAAGTACAGATTATTATAAACGCACTTATGATTGCACCGCGTGCAAGCATACCGCAAATGCTCTTGACTATCTCTATATCGCAAATCAGATAAACACCGAAGGTCGCAACAAAGAATACCATTGCGCTTTGGAAAATCGAACGGTCGGATTCGTTGGCAGCCTTTCTGATGGCTTCATCCTTAGACAGACCCTTTCTCAGTTCTTCACGGAACCTCGAGGTTATGAGTATAGCATAGTCAACCGTTGCGCCGAGCTGTACGCAACCGATTATTGTAGGCGCGATAAACGGTATCGTCTCGCCGAATATAAACGAAAAACTCTCGTTTATAAATATTGCTATCTCTATCGACGCAACAAGTATTACAGGTATTGATATTGACTTGAAGATAATCGCTATAAGTATAAATATTGCCGCGACGGAAATTATATTGGTTATTATAAAGTCTCGGTTCGTTACATCAACAAGGTCCTTAGTCATAGCACCCTCGCCTGTCAGATAACCGTTCGGGTCATACTTCAATACAATACTCTTCAGTGTATCTATCTGTGCATTTTCTTCATCGGTTGCCGTAGCGTAGCTTGTATTTACCATCATAAGCTGATAACCGTCTTTAATGCAGATATTACGAATATCATCGGGAATCATATCGGCGGGTATTGCAGAACCTAAAAACTCGTTCATTGCAACTACGTTTGTTATACCGTCAACATCTTCAATTTCCTGCTCCATAGCTTCAAGCTTCTGGCTCGGTATATCATCGCTTACTATAATGAAATGTGTAGTTGCCATATTGAATTTATCTTTCATTTCGTGAAGTGAAACGATAGACGCGAGGTCGGAGGGAAGAGCCTTATCCATATTGTAGTATACATTAACGCTCTTCGAAGCTCCGTATGCGGGAATTATAAGAAGAAGGAAGATTATTGCAATTACACGGCGATGCTTAAGGGTGAATTCATTAAGCTTGCCGAAATGAGGAACCAAGCTCTTATGCCTTGTCTTTTCGATTTTATCGTCAAGCAAAAGTATAAGTGCCGGAAGGAATGTAACAACCGTAATAACACCGAGCAATACGCCCTTTGCCATTACAAGACCTATGTCAAGGCCGAGCTTGAAGCTCATAAAACAAAGTGCGAGGAAGCCGAATACCGTAGTCAATGAGCTGCCTGCCAGCGATACAAACGTACTGCTTATTGCCGAAGCCATTGCCATAGTTCTGTCGTCATTATGCTTGCATTCCTCTTCGTAACGGTCCATAAGGAATACCGAGTAGTCCATGGTAACGCCGAGCTGCAGTATAGCCGCTATACACTGTGTAATATATGATATTTGCCCGAAGAAAATGTTTGTACCCATATTATATACAACCGCGGTACACAGTGCCATAAGAAGCACAAACGGCAAGACATACGATTTCAGGGTAAACATCAAAACGATAAGAGCGAGCACTATTGCAATAACTACATACAGCGGAGCCTGCGCGTCGGCAAGCGCCTTAGTATCATACATTATTGTGGAAACACCGCTCATAAACATATTTTTGTTCATACATTTACGTATGGACTTTATAGCATCCATTGTTGACTCGGAAGCGCCGCCCTGCGTAAATTGAACCATCATAAGTGTGGCATTACCGTCTTTACTGTAAAAGACATTCTTTAAGTCATCGGGAAGCATATCCTCGGGAATCGATATATCAGCGATATCATCGACCCACATAACATTGCTTACTCCGTCGATTTCGGAAATTTCTTCCTTCAGCTTGACAGCGGTTTTTTGATCCTCGTTTTCAATAACAACAATGGCACTTGCAGCGTTATTGAATGTTTTATCAAGGATATGCTCGCCCTGTACCGAATTAAGGTCTTCCGGCAGATAAGACAAAATATCATAGTTTACGAATGTGTTAAGATAACATATTATCGACGGTATCAATAATATAAGGCAAACTATAAGGACTGTTTTTGGGTGTTTTGCAATTCCCCTTGCCATTTTGTCTATCATCGTATCTCCCCTTTGCTATAATAATTTACTAAGCTAACATTTTTTTGACGGCCAGATGAATTTCAGGCCTTATTTCTTCTATTGTAAACGGAGATCTCGAAAGGATGGCATTCGAAGCGGTTGTAAATATCATTGTAGAAACGAGTAACAACAGCTTCTTGGCATTCTCGGGAGGATTTCCGAGTTTAACTATTATATCTGTAAGATAATCAAAATCGAGTTTGATGTTATCGTCGCCGTTATCAATTATCAGCGAATACAATATTGAGCTTTTTTCGCTTATCACGGAAAGCATTTCTTTATTTTCGATCATATAATCTATAATTGCGTCAACAAAAAATGTGAGCTGATCGATAGCCTCCATTTTGTTATCGGTGTTTATATTTTTCATCTGCGCTATAACAGACTTTATAATCGCTGCGCTCTTATAAAGAATTATCTGATCCATAAGGTCGTATTTATCATGAAAATAGAGATAAAACGTACCCTTTGCCACGCCTGCACATTTGACAACTTCATCTATCGGGGTGGTGTTTATACCGTTTTTTGCAAATAGATTATATGCGGCTTCTAAAATTTTATTACGTTTTTTAAGCTTGTTTTCTTCCACACTCGGCATTTTACACTATCTCTTTCGGTTGAATTTCTGAGGGTTAACAGAATTTTATCATCCACCGCAAATTAAAGTTCTGCGCTCTTTAAAATGACCGTTAGTCACTTTTTACATTTCAAAATGCTACTCCAAAAATGACCAACAGTCAATAATTTATTTTAATTGTTAACAAACTGTTCACAAACGTTGAATTTGTGTACATAAACGCTAATTATTAAATTTATTGTTTGTGCATTTTGCCAGGCAGCTTGATTTGTAATAATTTACAACATAAAAAAAACAGAGCACGGAAAAACCGTACTCTGTTCGATGCAAAATGCAGATTATTCGCCCTTCATATCAAGGAGCTTAACCTTGCCCTCATAGGATTCCTGAGAAACCTTGATAGAATCGGTTATAGCAGCCTCAATGTCGTCATCCTCAACGCCGAGGTCACGGGTGTACTTATCCGTTATGAAGAGATCATAGTCCATAATGTAGGGAAGCTGAAGCGGATCCATACCGGAATCAATGCCTCTCTTCTTATAATCTTTAACAATACCGTACATACCGAGCTTCATCATAAACGGAGGTATGCCGACAATCTTTCTGTTATGCATTCCGCGAGCCTCATATACAATACCGAGGAATTTATCCCACTTCATATTGTACATACTGATCGGAATAGCCTCAAAGCCTTTGGCACCCTCTTTGGTTGCGGCACCGGCAATAGCCTGTCCAACCTGACGGCAAGTAAGCATCGCTGTGCCACCCTTCGGATAAAGGGTGAAAGGAAGCTTGTCCATACCGGAAATCTGCTCAATAAGAACAGTCCAAACAGGTCTTCTGCCCGGCTGAGTACCGAATATGTAAGGAAGCTCAAGAACTGCTACGCTGAAGTTGTCATCGCAAGCCTTTTTACAAACATCTTCCTGAATAAGACGAGATTTGAAGTAGGGGTTTCTCTCTTCAAGATTCATATCAGGCTTGATTTTAGAAAGATATGAGAAGTAAGAACCAAGAACAACAGCTCTCTTAACGCCTGCTTTTTTGCAGAGCGGGAAGATTCTCTCAAGCGGAGCAATGTTGTATTTGTAGTAATAATCCATTACGGGCGCCGGGAATTCTTTTCTCTCGTCAACGCCTGCTGCGAAGATAAAGCAATCACAGCCTTCGAGCATCTGCTCAATTTCCTCATCCGTCTTCTTGTTGATATCGCCGAAAACGAGTTCCATTTCCTTCGGAATGGGAGCTCCCTCCGGAAGAGGCGGAAGAGCAACGCTCTTTACCTGGTGACCTCTCTTAATGAGAGTCGTGGCAGCTTCACAGCCGAGAAGGCCTGTACCGCCGATCATAAAGATTTTCATAGCAATTCTCCTGTCTAACTATATATTTTTGCTAAATTAAAAACTAAATCAGTCCTTGAATACGGGGTCAAAGAGCGGAAGCTTTGAAATCTTCATAACGCTGCTGAAAATATGGCCGCCGAGTACCGGCATAAGTCTGCCGAAATAATTCATAAATGCAGCGTCAAAGCCATGAACGCCGAGCGGACGTCTCGTTCTGATGTCATGCATTATCATCTTTACCATTCTGTCGCAGGAGGTGCTGACAGCATTGAGCATCTTCTGACCCTTTGCGTCGGAAGCATCCTGACTTCTGAATATATCTGTCTTTGTAAAGCCGGGGCAAACTATGCCGACATAGCATTTACCGCGAAGCTCTTCTCTGAGTGATTCGGAAAGAGACTTAAGAGCAGCCTTACTTGCGGAATATACCGAAGTACCTGCAAGAGACATAAGAGAAGCCGAGCTATCGATGTTGATGATTCCGGGAGTCTTTGACTTGAGAATCATCGGAAGAAGCGTATGTATCGAATAAACCGCCGAATAGAAATTGATATTCATAGCCTTTTCAATATCAGCCATTGAATAATGTTCAAATCTGTCGAACTTCGGCAAAATTCCCGCATTATTGACAAGTATGTCGGGATGAATGTCATTATCCTCAAGGTACTTTGCAAAATCTATCCAATTTTGCTCAACCGATACGTCGAAAAGCTTATAGCTGAATTTTTCGGCATTGGGG
>ENA-OZAP01000613-OZAP01000613.1-human-gut-metagenome-genome-assembly--contig:-NODE-613-length-10179-cov-6.235381_pt1 | contig 10179 bp, 6 predicted proteins | sample MGYA00244208_ERZ653500 | MGnify/ENA primary metagenome ERZ653500 (study PRJEB26926, sample SAMN06165027) | human gut metagenome | biome: ENVO:00009003; feature: ENVO:2100002; material: ENVO:00002003...
TAAACGCCCGTACACTTCCGTTTCAAAAGCGATGCAAAGGTACAGCTTATTTTGACATTACCAAAACTTTTGCATAATATTTTTCGATATTTTTTTAGTCATTTAGCGACACGCTCTGTTTCTCAAGCATTTAGTACGTTCACTTTTTTGCCTCATTTTTCCGGATGACCTTTGCCGGATTACCAACGGCTATGCTATCGGATGGAATATCTTTCGTCACCACACTACCCGCACCGATGATACAACGGTCGCCGATGGTGACACCTGGACACAGAATGGCACCGCCGCCAATCCAGCAATCCTCTCCTATCGTCACCGGATAGGCATATTCCTTTTCCGTACGACGCTCGATATAATCCATCGGATGATGGGGAGTGTATATCTGTACGCATGGACCGACCAACGTATGGGCACCAATCGTGATATATCCCCCGTCCAGGAAAGTGCAATTGGCATTGACAAAGACATGCTCACCCAGCCGGATCCCATCCCCGTGGTCGCAATGGAAGGGCGGGCAGATGATGGAAGTAGCGGGAATACCTGGCACCAGTTCCTCCAGCAAACTCCGGTAATCCTCATCGTAAGTACTCATCACACGCATTTTTGCCAGCAAGCGCTTGGCATGCTCGAACTTCACCTGTATCTCCGGAACGGACATATCCGCCAACTGGGAGCTACGCATTTTTTCCACTTCATTCATATTATTTCTTCTTTTGATTCATACAGAGACTCAGCCCCGAACAAAAATACGGAAATAAACGCAGTATACCAAAAGAGCGGAAAACCTTTCGGCTTTCCGCTCCTGCAATCGTTTACAGAGCAAACAATTTATTTGTACTCCTGCCAGCTCTTAATCTGGATATCTTCCAGCTTCATTTCACAGAATGCCTCGATAAAGGCACTTGCCAGGCGGGCATTGGTAATCAACGGAATGTTGTGGTCGATGGCACCGCGACGAATCTTGTAGCCATTGGTCAGCTCGCGTTTCGTATGGTTCTTCGGAATGTTGACAATCAGGTCGAAGGCATGGTCGGCAATCATCGTCATCACGTTGTTTTCCGCATCCGGGCGTTCATCCGGCCAGTAAACGGCTTCCGTCGTCACGCCATGGGCGTTGAGGAAAGCGGCTGTACCTGCCGTAGCATAAATCTTATAGCCTTTGGCAAAGAGCATGCGGCTGGCATCCAGCAAATCCACCTTGGACTTCATGGCTCCGGAGGAGAACATCACGCCCTTCTCGGGACGGGGGATTCTGAATCCGGTAGCAATCATGGCATTCAGCAATGCTTCGGAGAAGTCGTCGCCAATACAGCCTACCTCGCCCGTAGACGACATGTCCACACCCAATACCGGGTCTGCCTTGTGCAGACGGGAGAAGGAGAACTGGCTTGCCTTCACACCGATACGGTCGATGTCGAATGCCGACTTGTCCGGTTGTGTATAGGGAGCGTCCAGCATGATACGGGTAGCAGTCTCGATGAAGTTACGCTTCAGCACCTTGGATACGAACGGGAAGCTGCGCGATGCACGGAGGTTACACTCGATAACCTTCACCTCGTTGTTGCGTGCCAGGAACTGGATATTGAAAGGACCGGAAATATTGAGTTCCTTCGCAATCTGGCGGCTGATTTTCTTGATGCGGCGTGCCGTTGCAAAGTAAATCTTCTGTGCCGGGAATACCAGCGTAGCGTCACCGGAGTGTACACCGGCAAACTCTACGTGCTCGGAGATGGCGTATTCCACCACTTCACCGTTTTGGGCAACAGCGTCGAACTCGATTTCCTTGGTGTTCTGCAAGAACTGGGATACCACCACCGGATATTCCTTAGATACCTCAGCAGCCATCTTCAAGAAGTTTTCCAGTTCTTCTTCATCGTAGCATACATTCATCGCAGCACCGGAGAGTACGTAAGACGGACGCACCAGTACCGGATAGCCCACCTTCTCTACAAAGCCTTTCACATCTTCCAGGCTGGTGAGTTCCTGCCAAGCCGGTTGGTCGATGCCCAGCTGGTCGAGCATGGCAGAGAACTTGTTACGGTTTTCGGCACGGTCGATGGAGATGGGGGAAGTACCCAACACGGGAACTGACTGGCGGTGAAGCTTCATAGCCAGGTTGTTCGGAATCTGTCCACCCACTGAGACGATGACACCGCGCGGCTGCTCCAAGTCGATAACGTCGAGTACGCGCTCGAAAGAGAGTTCGTCGAAGTACAGACGGTCGCACATGTCGTAGTCCGTAGAAACAGTTTCGGGATTATAGTTAATCATGATGGACTTGTAGCCCAGCTTGCGGGCAGTCTGGATGGCATTCACCGAACACCAGTCGAACTCTACAGACGAACCGATGCGGTAAGCGCCCGAACCAAGCACAACCACTGATTTTTCATTCTTATAATAGTTCACATCATAACCCTGAACGGCATACGTCATGTAGAGGTAGTTCGTCAGTTCCGGATGTTCGGAAGCCACCGTATTGATGCGCTTCACGGCGGGCAGGATGCCCAGCTCCTTACGACGGGCGCGTACGGCAAGGTTTTCCTTCTCCATATTGCCTTGCGGATTCAGCACGAAGCGGGCAATCTGGAAGTCGGAGAAGCCAAGCACTTTTGCTTCGCGCAGCACGTCGGCGGGGATGTCTTCCACCTTATTATATTGAGAAAGTTTCTGCTTGTAGTCTACGATGTTCTTCAGCTTGCCCAAGAACCAGGGGTCAATCTTGGTCAGCTCAAAGATGCGGTCGATGGCATATCCCTTTTCCAGAGCCTCGGCAATGGCAAAGACGCGCAGGTCGGTGGGATGTGACAGTTCGTAATCCAAGTCATCGAACTCCACTCCCTCATTGCCCACGAATCCGTGCATTCCCTGACCAATCATACGCAAGCCCTTCTGGATAATTTCTTCAAAGGAACGTCCGATAGACATGATTTCGCCTACCGACTTCATGCTGGAGCCAATTTCGCGGCTGACACCTACGAACTTTGTCAAGTCCCAACGCGGAATCTTGCAAATCAGGTAGTCAAGCTGCGGAGCTGCATATGCCGAGTTGGGAGTTCCCATCTCGCCGATTTGGTCGAGCGTATAGCCCAACGCAATCTTGGCAGCCACGAATGCCAGCGGATAACCGGTAGCCTTGGAAGCCAATGCGGAAGAACGGGACAGACGGGCGTTCACCTCGATGACACGATAGTCGTTTGTCTCGGCGTTGAACGCATACTGGATGTTACATTCGCCCACGATGCCCAGGTGGCGGATACATTTGGTGGAAAGCTCCTGCAACATTTTCACCTGCTCGTCGGTCAATGAGCAAGTGGGAGCCACTACGATGGACTCACCCGTATGGATGCCCAGCGGGTCGAAGTTTTCCATGCTTGCCACCGTGAAGCAGTGGTCGTTGGCATCGCGGATTACCTCGAATTCAATTTCCTTCCAACCCTTCAGAGACTCTTCTACCAGAATCTGCTTGGAGAAAGTGAAAGAGCTTTCGGCCAATTTAATGAAGGCTTCCTCGTCCGGACAAATACCGCTTCCCAGTCCGCCCAGAGCATAAGCCGAGCGCACCATCACGGGGTAGCCAATCTCGCGGGCTGCCTTCAGTGCGTCCTCCATGCTCTCCACAGCGTGGCTCTTCGGAGTCTTCATCGGAATCTCGTCCAGCTTCTTCACAAAGAGGTCACGGTCTTCGGTGTACATAATCGCCTCAACGGAAGTACCCAGCACGCGCACGCCATATTTCTGAAGAATTCCGTTCTGATAGAGTTCCGTACCGCAGTTCAGCGCCGTCTGTCCGCCGAATGCCAGCAAAATGCCGTCGGGACGTTCTTTCTTGATGATTTCTTCCACAAAATAGGGAGTCACCGGCAAGAAATAAACTTGATCGGCGATACCTTCCGATGTCTGGATAGTAGCAATGTTCGGGTTTACCAAAACAGAACCGATACCTTCTTCGCGCAACGCCTTCAGCGCCTGCGAACCGGAATAGTCAAACTCTCCGGCCTGACCAATCTTGAGCGCACCAGAACCCAAGACAAGCACTTTCTTTAAATTCTTTTCCATATTCTCTTGTTGTCTATTAAGTTACGAGTTACAAGCTACGCACTACGAGTTGCAGCTATTTCACAAAAAAAATGCGTCACCCAATAAAGGATTAACGCATTACCAAAGAACTAAAAATATCTTTCTCGAAAAAAGAGAAACTGACGGCTCCCGAATGAAATTCATTCGAACGGAGGTTATATTTGCTTCTCATTTCCTGCGATTGCATAGTCTCTTTAAAATTTGTGCAAAGTAACGACTTATTTACGAAAAGAGCAAATTGTGGCATGTTTTTTTGCATAAAAGAAACGTCATCCTCCATAATAGAAGAGCGGCCGTCGCCCACAACCGAAATCTTTTTCCGAAAAATGCGATTCCATATAAAAAAGAAAGACTATATCTCAGTAAAGGCATTTGCGGATAAATATGAAGATTCTCCCCACCAAAACTTGCTTTTCTCGCCACGGAAACTTACCTTTGTGCCTATACAAAAATAGAACAAGGATTCTGTTTCTACAAACAAAGCCTTTATTCTTAAAAATAAAATTTCTATTCCTTGGAATAAAGGCTTTATTCTAAGATTTCTCCGCCACCAAAAGAACTTTGCTCCGCAGGGAAAAGGACTTTGCAACGAAGGAAAGAAAAGAAAGGAGAACGCAACAATGACCACACGCTACCAAATGAAAGAAATGCCCGACTTGCAAGGCACGGGCGAACCGATCACCTACCCCAAGATGGTGATGACCGGACAGACCAGCACGCGCGAACTGGCGGAATACATCGCCATGACCTCGGGATTCTCGAAAGGCGTAACCGAAGGAATTATCTGCGAGCTGGGCGAAGCCCTGGCCCACGAAATGGGAATGGGACGCTCGGTGAAGATAGAAGGATTGGGCGTATTCACCCCCGCACTGTCCATCTACCCCGACAAGGAACGCGAACAGCCCCAAGAAAGCACCACGAAGCGAAACGCGCGGAGCATCTACGTAAGTGGCGTGAACTTCCGCACAGACAAGGCCTTGATTAGAGAAACCAACCATTGGTGCGAACTGGAACGTGCCTCCTGGAAACCCGCACGTTCGTCGAAGAAATACACTCCCGAACAACGTCTGGCTCTGGCGCATCAGTATCTGGACAAGCATGCCTTCCTTACTGTCAGCATCTACCGGCAACTGACCGGACTCGTCCGCTCCACCGCCACCGTGGAACTGCGCAAATGGGCACATACTCCCGGCAGCGGAATCGATACAAGCGGCATCGGAAGCCATAAGGTATACGTGAAAAGGAAAGAAAGCGTCATCCCTTGAGGTTTCGATAATTATAGGTATCTTTGCCGGTCCTAATGGCTTTTATACAATGAAGAAACTAAAAAATACATAATATGGCAAAAGAAAAAATCATCCTTACGGGCGACCGCCCCACAGGACGCCTGCACATAGGACACTATGTAGGCTCATTGAGAAGAAGAGTGGAATTGCAAAACTCCGGCTTGTACGACAAGATTTTCATCTTCATCGCCGACGCACAAGCGCTGACGGACAATATGGAGAATCCGGAAAAGGTGCGCCAGAACGTCATCGAGGTGGCACTGGACTACCTGGCTTGCGGACTGGACCCGACGAAGAGTACCATCTTCATCCAATCCCAGATACCGGAACTCTGCGAACTGACCTTCTACTATATGGACCTGGTGACCGTGAGCCGCCTGCAACGCAACCCGACGGTAAAGACCGAAATCCAGATGCGTAATTTCGAGACAAGCATCCCCGTAGGTTTCTTCACCTACCCCATCAGCCAGGCAGCGGACATTACCGCCTTCCGCGCCACTACCGTGCCCGTGGGCGAAGACCAGGAGCCGATGATTGAACAAGCTCGTGAAATCGTACGCCGTTTCAACTATATATATGGTGAAACCCTCGTGGAACCGGAAATCCTGTTGCCCGACAATGCAGCCTGCCTGCGCCTGCCGGGAACGGACGGCAAGGCCAAGATGAGCAAGAGCCTCGGCAACTGTATCTATCTTTCGGACTCCGCCGACGAGGTGCAGAAGAAGGTGAAGAGCATGTATACCGACCCCGACCACTTGCGTGTACAAGACCCCGGAAAATTGGAAGGCAACACCGTATTCACTTACCTGGATGCCTTTTGCCGTCCGGAACACTTCGGCCTTTATCTGCCCGAATATCCGAATCTGAACGAACTGAAAGCCCACTACCAACGTGGCGGTCTGGGCGATATGAAAGTGAAGAAGTTCCTCAACGAAATTATGCAGGAGACACTGGAGCCTATCCGCAACCGCCGCAAGGAGTTTGAAAAAGACATCCCCGCCATCTACGACATGCTGAAGAAAGGTTGCGAAACTGCCAGGGAAACCGCTGCCGCAACCTTGGACGATGTACGCAAGGCTATGAAGATAAACTACTTTGATGATGCGGAACTGATTGCAGAGCAAGTAAAGAAATTCGGCGGAGAATAAGGGATAGGAGATACGAGTTACAGAAGTTACGAGTTACAAGGAGCTACCTGTTACAAGTTACTGGTTACAAAAAATGAGGGGCATGCGTCATAATAACGCATGCCCCTTCTCATTTCTATAACTCGTAACTCCTTGTAGCTTGTAGCTCGTAGCTTTCTAATTGGCAGATTTCACCAATACCACACGGTTCAGAATCGGCTGTCCGAACTTATCGACACCACCACCGGCATCCACCTTCAGGCGGTCAGCAGGAATTCCGTATTGTTTTACCAATACATCGACCACGGCTTGTGCACGCTTCAAACTCAACTCTTTGTTGAATGCCGGCGTACCGGTTGCAGAGTCTGCATATCCGTTTACAGTGTAAGTGGCGTTCGGGAACTGTTTCATCTGGTCTGCCAGATAAGACAAGTTCATTGCTTCACGTGGAGAGACTTCGGCAGAACCGATATTGAAGAATACGGTACGCGGTGCTATATCCGGATCGGGAACAATCACTTCGGTTTCCGTAACTTCGGCCACCGGCTGGTTCTGTGCAGCCACCAATGCATTCTGCAGCTGCTGGTTGGCAGCTCCCATCTCTGCAAGCTGTGCCTGCATGGCAGCCAGCTCTACCTGAGAAATCAACTGAGGCATCGGGCGACGGAATCCACGGGCGGGGAAACGGTATGTCAACCCTACCGTTGCACTCAGCACGCCATCATATCCATGATCGCCGCCAACTTCGCCATCGAACTTATCTTCAACGCCCATTGCGCTCAGCTCCAGGTTAATATCTATCGCATTGGAAATACGGAAGCGATTGATGATACCCGCGTTTACAGACAGAGCTTCGCGGTGAGGCTTTGTGTAGTTGTGAGTGAAGCCAGCACCTACATAAGGAATGATTTCATACACACGGTGCTGGTTGTATCCTCCAAACAGCGCATTCAGATTGAACATCACATCTCCGTGCAGATTCATATAGTCGAAACGCTGTTTGTAGTAGCCGTCATCCATCTGAGTGCCTTTCACGTAGTCAGCACCTGCATCATACGTATATCCTCTTGCCTGAAGGCCGCTATATTGCAGACGTACTCCCAGTCCCGGGGTGAACCATTTGCCGATGGCAAAATTCAGCGTCGGACTGATACGCTTGCCAAAACTTCCTGCCTTATCATTATCTCCAAAAGTTGCTTCGGCACCACCGCCTATAGAGAAAAACCAATTACTCCAGAACGGATTAGTGATTACCTGATATTTATCCTGAACCTGGATAACACCAAATTCTTCCACAACTTCAGTCTTTTGCTGCGCCATGGCAACAGAAGACACACCAGCTAAAGCCAGTAACATTAGAATCTTTTTCATATACCTTAAAATAGTTAAGTGGTTAATTAAACTCTTTATCATTCAAACTGTCTAATTAACGCCAACAGAACTAAAAGGTTCTGAATATTTGTACTTTTTTTGCCTTGATGCAAAAGAAAGTACTCTTCCTTATTTGGAGAAAAGCTTTTCTATGTCGTCTTCTTTAATGGTCGCCAGCACCGTCTTTCCGTCCGGAGTATAATTCGGGGATGGGCATGCAAACAGATTGTCCACGAGATTGGACATTTCCTCGTTGCTCAGCACTTGTCCATAGACGATGGCCGCAGCACGTGCCAAGGTCGATGCAAGAATTGTCTGCACCTCTTCCTTAACGTCATTCCCTTTTTCCATAGCAGTATGTACCATATTCCGGACCAATTCCACCGGGTTCAACCCCTCTATGCCCGAAGGTATGCCGTTGATGGCATAGCTACCGCCACCCAGCGGGCTCAAATCGAAGCCTACTGCCGACAAATCTTCCAATATACCGTCCAGCACGGCAGCTTCCGAAGCCGGCAACTGGATAATCTCCGGAAACAATACCCCCTGCGATACCCCTTGTTTCTGTAGAATCTGACTCATATAGCGGTCGAACAATACCCGGACATGCGCCCGATGCTGGTCTATCAGCATCAGACCCGATTTAACGGAAGTCAGAATAAAACGCCCCTTGAACTGGAAGTGTTGCGCTCCTTTCTCTACCGTTGCCTCATTGCCGTAGAAAGAGGCGCTTGCCCCGGAAGGAACCGTTTCCTGGAAATAAGGAACCCTCTCCTCCTCTCTTGGAGCCGTACCGGTAACCGTATCCTCTGCAAAAGGTTCTTCCTCCATCGGCTCGTTCATCCTGCTGGCTTTTTCCAAACCGGAATAAAGCCCCTCCCACTCCACTTTGGGACGCGAATAATTGCCACCACCTCCATAGGAAGAAGCGGAAGACGTCTTGAAGGGATTGAAATCCGTGTTATAGTGTACCTTCGGAGGCTCTATCGGACGAGCCTGCTCGAATGCAGGAATATCCGGCATGTCCTCGGTATCAAAATCGATAGTAGGTATAGCGCTAAACTTACCTAAGGATTCCTTGACCGCAGCCGACAGAATCTGCCAGATAGCCTGCTCATTCTCGAACTTAATCTCCGTCTTCGTCGGATGGATGTTCACATCGATATTGGCAGGGTCTACCTCGAAATAAATAAAGTAGGAGATTTGCTCACCGGCAGGAATCAGCTGTTCATAAGCATCCATCACCGCTTTGTGGAAATAGGGGTGACGCATATAGCGCCCGTTCACAAAAAAGTATTGGTGCGCTCCTTTCTTGCGCGACGTTTCCGGCTTGGCTACAAAACCGGAAATCTTTATCATGGTCGTATTGACGTCGACGGACAGCAACTGCTGATTCAGCTTCTTTCCGAAGACTGCCATGATGCGTTGCCGCAAAGGCATTACCGGAAGATTGAACAATTCCGTATCATTACTATACAGATAGAAGGCTACCTCAGGATGCACCAACGCTATACGCTCGAATTCCGTAAGGATGTTGCTCAACTCCGTAGAGTTCGCTTTCAGGAATTTGCGCCGGGCAGGAATATTGAAGAATAGGTTCTTGATGGAAAAATTGCTTCCCTTAGGGCAGGAAACGGCTTCCTGGCTCTCGACTTTAGAGCCGGCAATCAGCAGCCGCGTCCCCAGCTCCTCGCTGACCGGACGTGTTTTCAACTCCACTTCAGCTACCGCTGCTATAGAAGCCAACGCCTCTCCACGGAAGCCCATGGTGCGTAGGGCAAACAAATCGGCAGCCTCGCGTATCTTTGAAGTCGCATGACGTTCAAAAGAAAGGCGCGCATCCGTTTCGGACATACCCTTCCCGTCATCAATCACCTGAATGCAGGTCTTGCCCGCATCGGTAATCAGCACATGTATTTCCCCTGCTTCGGCATCAATTGCATTTTCCACCAATTCTTTCACAACAGATGCCGGACGCTGAATCACCTCTCCGGCAGCAATCTGATTGGCAACCGAATCGGGCAGCAAATGAATGATATCGCTCATGATAATGTTTAATGATTAGGGATTAATGATTAATCATTATTAAATGATTCCGTTACTGATGGCATACCACAGATAAATCAACACAGCCATGACAACAAGGATTATGCCCAAATGCATCGGCTTACGTCCGCTCTCCTTACGCCGCTTCAGGTGAGTTGTTCCTTCTATGAATTTGCCCCGTATATCCTCGGGCGAGAATTCCTTTTCCGGCAGCATACCCAGGTCACGCTTGGCGTTTTCTTCCATCTTCGCCAACTTCTCTTTCCGCTCAT
>ENA-OZAP01000616-OZAP01000616.1-human-gut-metagenome-genome-assembly--contig:-NODE-616-length-10130-cov-5.817767_pt1 | contig 10130 bp, 9 predicted proteins | sample MGYA00244208_ERZ653500 | MGnify/ENA primary metagenome ERZ653500 (study PRJEB26926, sample SAMN06165027) | human gut metagenome | biome: ENVO:00009003; feature: ENVO:2100002; material: ENVO:00002003...
TTGATTTTTCGTATTTTTACTCGTTTCGGTGTGATTCTCATAAAATCGGCGGCTTGAATTTCGCTTCAAAACCCACCCAAAAGCTGTCAATTTTCGTTTCAAAAATCATAAAATTTCCAAATCAAAGCCTTTCATATTCTTTGTCGATAAACCCTAAGGCACGGTGCATTAAATCTTGTTGACCGTGTATAGATTGCTCTTTTGCTCGCCGCCGATAAACCGTTTTGAGATCGTTATGTACCCGCCGCTTTCCAGCGAATGCAAAACTTTTCTGCAAGTGGATGAACACATCGAACAGCTTTTCGCAATCATAGGCACCGACCAAAAACTTTGCCCTGCCGAGTCCTTTGCCCGAACGAGAAAAGAATAAACGATAAACTCGTTAGGCGATAACCGTTCATCAAAAATTCTGTTCGGCAAAAGAAAAAATTGACCGCTGCAATTTTTACGCATACGAAAACCTCCTTCCAAATTATTCGAGAGAATATTTTGCTGAGTGAAAAACAAAAAGAAAAGACACCGTTCAAAACCCCCTCTACTATACGGAGAAAAATTCCCGTTTTGTTCGGGTGTTTTCAGAAAAAATTTACAAATTATTTTCACGCAAAAGAAAAATCCTCACCATACAGGCAAGGATTATCAATATCATTTTACAATTTAGATATTTAATTTTTTAGTATATCCAACAGTTCGGGAATGTCGTTTTACGAGAACTTTCTCAATTCTCAAGTTTTTTAGAACATTCATAATTGCACCTCTGATTGAAAAAGGATACCGCTGCTTAATAATTGGGCTGTAAGATGATTTATGACTTATTAAACTGTCTATCAAATGCAGGCTGTAAATGTGCCAAATTTTAATTATTTTATAGTTTTAAATATTGACTTTTTATTTGTCATTTGATAGAATAACTGCGGTTAGCTTATGCTAACTAAAAATTTTAATGTCAAGTTAGCAATGGCTAATAAAATACGGAGGACAAATATGTTTAAAAAATTATCGATTTCATTGACTGCATTAGTTTTTGTACTTGCATTTACCTGCACTTCGTTCGGTGCGTTTGCAATGTGTCCGAGCGAGGACGGTGTTTACGAAGTGCCGATTGAAATGTGGCACGCAGAAAAAGAAAGAACATCTATGGGTGACAGCTATATTGTTCACACCGCACTTCTTACAGTTGACGGTGATGAAAAAACGCTTACAATAGCTCCTGCCAAAACAACAAGCGATATGCATTTTTGGTATTACAAGGACGGCTCTGTTGAGGGCGACACAGTAGAAGTTGAGCAAAAGAATAATGTTGAAATTGACGGAACTGAATATGAAACGGCTTTTGAATTTCCGATTAAGAGCGACAATGAATTTGTCGGCGTAAAATTTGCCGCTTCGGCTATGCCTTTATCACCTTCTGCAAGAATTAAAATAGATTATGACAGTGCAAAAAAAATCAGAGATGTAAAAAAAGAAACAACCACCAAAAAAGCCACTACCACTACAACGCCAACAACAACTACTACAACGCCAACAACAACTACTACAACGACAACTACAACAACTACTACAACTACAACAGCACCAACCGTTACCGAGCCTAAAGAGGAAACGGTTAAAAATAAAAAAGTTCCGATCGCCATTGCCTGCGGCGTAGTGGGTGCGGTTGCATTTTTGCTTGTAATGACTGCTGTTATCAAGAAAAATAAACATGACTGATTGGGGCGAAGTATGAAAAAAATATTTAAGAAATTTCAAGTTAAGGATTTTGTGTTTTTGGCTGTCTTATCCGCAGCGATGACATTGTGCGGCGGAATAACGATGCCGCTTGTTATGCACACCACCGTTTTCGGACTGCGTAACATGGCAGCCGCACCTATTTATTCGATTTTCGTAGCAATCGGACTTATGAAAGTAAGAAAGCCGGGTGCTCTCACAATTATCGGACTTTTTTCGGGCGCACCGCTGATTTTCTTTTCGACGGTTATGTTTTTTAACAATTTTGTTTCCGCAATCATAGCGGAATTGATTATGCTTTTGATTTTCAGAGGCTATCAAAAGAAAGTTTCCGTTTTCGTTACAACGGGAATATATATGCCGTTTTCACTGCCGATTTCTGTTCTGTTCAGCCTTTGGCTCAATGGGCAAAGTTACGCTCAGCTTACAGCAAATCCGAAAATTTCTGTTTTAACATCAATCGGCACAATTATATTGGCATTTTTGGGTGCGGCAATCGGAATGAAAATCGCCGCAGAACTTCAAAAGGCAGGCAAATTAAAACCGTACGGAGAAAATGATAATGCTTGAAACATTTGAGGCTAAAAAGCCTTTTTATCCGCTGATTTCATTTTCAGTTTCCGTAATAGTGCTGATATTCGGAATGCTTTTTTCCAACAATCTTTTGGCTTTTGCTTTTGCCACGGCAATTTTTGTGCTTTACTTAGCATTCGGTCTTTTTAAAAGCACATGGAAAATGACCGTTGCAATGGCGATTTGCGGACTTATTATAGGCGGTCTGTCATTTTTGACAAACAGAAGTTTGGACGCATTTTGGCAAACACCTTTAAGAATGATTCTCTTGGGATTGTGTGCCGTGCCGATGGTAAGCACATCACCCTGCGATCTAACACGCTGTCTTGCAAAGCTGAAATGCCCGAGAGTTATAACGCTCGGCATGCTTGTAACACTTAAATTTATTCCAGTTTTAGTGGGTGAAATAAAGCAGATCTGGGAGGCGATGAAGGTCAGAGGTGCAAATATGAATTGGTACCGACCGAGTTGCATTTACCGTGCGTTTATTATTCCGCTCGTTATGCGAATCATCGGAATATCGGATACTCTTTCCCTTTCGCTTGAAACAAGGGCATTTACACTTGATGACAGTACAAGCTCGGTATATAAAGTAATAAAAATAAAAGCAAGGGATTTCGTATTTCTTGCCTGTGTTATCGTGCTTTGCGCAGGTGGAGGTGTTATGATATGGGCATAGCGATAAGACTGAAAGAAGTTTCTTTTAAATATGACGGTGCTAAAGAAAATGTGCTTGAAAATATAAATCTCACCGTGGAATACGGCGAAACCGTGCTTTTGTTGGGCGTTTCCGGCGAGGGAAAAAGCACCCTGCTTTCGATAATAAACGGTGTTATTCCGTTCGTTAATTCGGGAGAATTTTCGGGCAGTGTGGAAATAGACGGCAAGGATGTTACAAAGCTAAAAATCAGCGAGCGTTCAAAGCTAATCGGTACTGTGCTTCAAAATGCGGACGAACAAATTATTTATGATTTAGTAAACGAAGAAATCGCTTTCGGCTGCGAAAATCTTAATATTGCGTCCGAAGAAATCGACAGACGCATTGAACGATTCACAACGCTTATGCAAATAGAAAAAAACGCAAAAACAAAAACACTTTCCGGTGGTCAAAAGCAACGCCTGATAACCGCTTCTACCCTTGCGATGGAGCAAAAAATCATTATTATTGACGAACCGCTTGCAAATTTGGACACTCATACAGCACACATTTTGCTGAAAGCACTTCGTAATTTGGCAAACAGCGGATATGCCGTTTTAATAGTTGAGCACAGGCTTGATGTTGTGAAAAACTACATAGATAAAGTTATGCGAATCGAAAATAAACAGCTTTTTACAAGTACGGACATAAACGACTTGAACAGCGGAATAAAAACAATTCCTCATGCCGACGGCTCTTTGCCCGGCGAAGTGCTTATAAAAGGCGAAAAACTCTTTTTTGCCGCAGGTGACAGAAATATTATAGATGGACTTGATATAGAAATTCGGGCAGGCGAACGAATAGTTTTGCTCGGTGAAAACGGATGCGGAAAAACCACCCTTATGCGCATGCTTGCAAGACTGAATAAGCCGAATGACGGTATGCTCAGCCAAACAATAACAAAAAGCAAAAAAGCAAACAGCAAATGGTTTTCAAAGGTGGGATATGTTTACCAAAATCCAGTCTATCAGCTTTTTATGCCAACGCTTTTAAGCGAGATTTCCTTTAAGGCAAAAAGCGAGGAAATAGCAAGGGAAATGATAAATGCCTTTGGACTTTCGGGACTTGAGCAGAGGCATCCGCAATCACTTTCCGAAGGGCAAAAACGGCGTGCCTCCATTGCTGCCGTCTGTGCAAGCGAGCCGACCGTACTGTTTCTTGACGAGCCGACGGTGGGTCAGGATTACAAAAACCTTTGTAAAACGGTTGAAACCGTAAATAAAATAAACAAGAACCTTGGCACAGCAATTGTTACCGTAACACACGATAAACGATGTGCCGGTGCTCTTGCAGACAGAGTGCTGATTATGGAAAACGGTAAAATATCACGACAAGGCGATTACCGCCTCGCAAATGAATTTTTGGATAAATAACTTAATTTAGGGAGAAAAGAAATGATTAAAACAAGACTTATAGAGCAAGTACCTTCTTCAAAGAAGTACATTGCCCTAACAGTTCTTGCGCAGTGGTTGAAAACGGTTGCAAACATCGTTATGATTTTCATTCTTTCAAATCTACTTGCGCAAATTCTCGACGGTAAAGCGTTTGATTTTAAAGGACTTTTGCCTTATTTGGGCGCAATTGCGGCGATTATGCTTGTGCGCTATCTTTGCGGATACGCAAGTTCTCAGACTGCGTTTTTCGCTTCAAGCGAAGTAAAAAAAGTGCTTAGACAAAAAATGTATAAAAAGCTTACACGGATGGGAGCATCTTACAGCGAAAAGGTATCAACATCAGAGGTGCTTCAGGTTTTTGTTGAGGGTGTAGACCAGCTTGAACTTTATTTCGGCAAATATCTGCCGCAGTTTTTCTTTGCTATGCTTGCACCGATAACGCTTTTTGCCGTGCTTGTGTTCGTAAGCTGGAAAGCGTCGGTGGTACTTCTTATTTGTGTACCGCTTATTCCGCTTTCTATTGTTGCAGTTCAAAAAATCGCAAAAAGACTTCTCAGCAAATATTGGGGAGTATACACAAACCTCGGCGATACTTTCCTTGAAAATATCCAAGGCTTAACAACACTCAAAGTTTATCAGGCGGATGAACGCAAGAATGTTGAAATGAATGAAAAAGCCGAAGAATTCAGAAGAATTACTATGAAAGTTCTTACAATGCAACTCAATTCCGTAAGCGTTATGGATATTGTTGCATATGCAGGAAGTGCAGTAGGTGTAGTAATTGCAATCATTCAGGTAAAAAACGGCACAATCACTTTACCTCAGGCATTTTTAATCATTATGCTTGCAGCTGATTTCTTTTTACCGCTCAGGCTTCTCGGTTCATTTTTCCATGTGGCTATGAACGGTATGGCGGCAAGCGACAAACTCTTTAAGTTGCTTGATACAAAAGAGGACGAACACGGAGCGGAGATTCCTGAAAATCTTGACGGGGATATCGAAATTAAAGACCTTTCCTTTTCTTATGACGGCGAAAAAACCGTACTTAACGATATTTCGGCAACCTTTAAAAAGCACGAGCTTATAAGCATAGTAGGCGAATCGGGTTGCGGCAAAAGCACGCTTGCCTCCCTGTTTTGCGGAACAACTAAAGGCTACATCGGCAGTATAACAATCGGCGGTGTTGAAATTAAAGATATTGATGAAAAAACACTTATGAACAACATCACTGCCGTAAACTTTAATTCCTACATTTTTGCAGGAACGGTTAGGGAAAATATGCTCATAGCTGACAAAAGTGCCAGTGACGAAAAGATGATTGAAGCATTGAAAATGGTAAACCTTTGGTCATTTTTAAGTGAGCAAGACGGACTTGATACTAAACTTAATCAACAAGGCAGCAATTTTTCGGGCGGACAAAGGCAAAGGCTTGCCATTGCAAGAGCCTTGCTTCACAACACACCGATATATGTTTTTGATGAAGTAACTTCAAACATAGACGCCGAAAGCGAAAACGACATTATGACCGTTATTCACAATATGGCTAAAATCAAAACCGTTATTCTTATCTCCCACAGGCTTGAAAATGTGGTAGGCAGTGACAAAATTCTTCTGCTTGATAAAGGCAAAATTGAGGAAAGCGGTACTCATTCTGAACTTATGTCTCTTAATAAAAAATACAAGCTGATGTATTCCACTCAAGCAGAACTTGAAAAATATGCAAAGGAGGAAGCGTAATGAAAAGAAAACAATCAGGTTTCAAAATTATGATGCGGTTGATAAAACTTGTTAAGCCGCTTGCTTTCTTCATGGTACTTGCAGTTATACTCGGCGTTACAGGCTTTCTTTGCGCAATTCAAATTACGGTGCTTGGCAGTATGACGCTGCTTACAGCTGCAGGTATAAACGGTGGACTTGCAATAAAAACGGGTTGTATTTGCATTATTATTTTTGCGGTTTTGCGTGGCTTTTTACACTATGGCGAGCAAGCGTGCAACCACTATATTGCATTCAAATTACTTGCACTTATTCGTGATAAAGTATTCAAATCACTTCGTAGGCTAACACCGGCAAAACTTGAAGGTAAAGATAAAGGCAATCTGATATCGCTCATAACAAGTGATATTGAACTTTTAGAAGTTTTTTATGCTCACACGATTTCTCCGATTTGTATTGCGTTTTTAACAAGCCTTGTTATGCTGATATTTATCGGAAGATACAGTAGTTGGCTTATGCTTGTTGCACTTGCGGCTTACATTACAGTCGGCATTATTATTCCGCTTGCATCATCCAAATTTAACAAAAATATCGGTATGACCTACCGTGAAAATTCGGGTGCACTTTCCGGCTATGTGCTTGACAGTATGAGGGGACTTTTGGAATCAATCAGATACAATTCAACCGATATCCGCCTTAATGAAATGAACGAAAAAACCGATGAACTTAATTCACTTCAAAAGAAATTAAAGAAAATTGAGGGGCATAATATTTCAATTACGGATATTTCGATTATCTTCTTTTCAATCACAATGCTTTTAGTTGCAATTTGCCTTTACCAAAAGGGCACAATCGGATTTGACGGACTTATTGTTTCAACCGTTGCAATGATGAGTTCATTCGGTCCGGTTGCCGCACTTTCAAACCTTGCAGGCAATTTGACTCACACCCTTGCAAGCGGTGAAAGAGTGCTGTCAATTCTTGATGAAAGTCCTGTTGTTGAAGAAAACATCAGCGGCAAAGAAGTTGAATTTGACGGTATGGAATGTAAAAATGTAGGCTTTGCATATGACAAAGAGCAAATTCTTGAAAATTTCAATATGGAAATTCCAAAAAACAAAATCATTGCTATAAACGGACCGAGCGGTTCGGGCAAATCGACTGCGCTTAAACTTATGATGCGTTTTTGGGATGTAAACAGCGGCGAAATTGATATGTCGGGTGAAAACATTAAAAATATTAAAACATCATCACTTCGTAACAATCAGAGCCTTGTAAGCCAAGAAACTCAATTGTTTAACGATACGATTGAAAATAACATTAAAATTGCAGATTACAACGCAACAAGAGAAGAAGTTGAAATTGCCGCAAAAAAAGCCTCAATTCACGATTTTATAATGACTTTGCCTAAGGGATACAACACAAATGTAGGCGAACTCGGTGATTTGCTTTCGGATGGTGAAAAACAGCGTATAGGTCTTGCAAGAGCGTTCCTTTGCAACTCTCCTATGATTATGCTTGACGAACCCACAAGCAATTTGGACAGTTTAAACGAGGGCAACATCTTAAAATCCATAAACGAAGCAAAGCACGGCAAAAGCATTGTTTTGGTTTCTCACAGAAAGTCAACGGCAAAAATCGCTGACGAAGCTTACACCGTTTACAGAGGCAGATTATCATGAAAAAAGACAGAATCACACGAGAAAAAGAAATGTTACCCGAAATGGTAAAAATTTATTGCCACGGTGTGCATAAATCAAAAAAAGGAACTCTTTGCAAGGAATGCCAAGAACTTACTGATTATGCGCTTTTTAGGCTTGATCATTGCCGCTGGGGAAACGATAAAAACTTCTGCTCGCAATGTCCCTGCCATTGCTACAAACCCGATATGCGTTCAAAAATAAAAGAGGTTATGCGCTATTCCGGGCCGAGAATCATGCTTTATCATCCGCTTGTGGGTACCATTCACGGCATTGAAACGATAAAAGGCGTTATCAAGGCAAAAAAGAAAAGCAAATAATACCAAAAAATATTGACTCTCATGCAAACAAAGTCTTTACCGAAAGGTAAAGGCTTTTTTCTTTCACGGTGAAAAGAAAAACAGCACCAATGCTCTATTAAGCATCAGTGCTGTTTTACAAGATTTATATTTATTTCAATACAAAACGATATTTGAATTTTCTTTTGCGAGGTTTTGCATTTTTTCCGTATAGCCGTTAATGCAAAAGAATACAAAATATTCATTTCTGTTTTGCTTGTTCCAATTTACTTTTTTCGCCTTTTCAAGCAAATCATAATATACATTAACATCAAGTGGCTTTTTGGTATATTTGCATTCGCCGAAGATGATGTTATTGGAATTATCTGTTGCGACAATATCAATTTCTGTATCTTTTCTGTCCCACCATTTGCCGATTTTTGTGGGAGTGAAACCGAAAAATAAATGCTAAAAATGTTATTTTTTGTAACTTAATAAGCGGATATTTCAAATGCGTTGTTTGATTCTATATAAAACTCTTTTAAAGACGAGCTTATTATATGTGAATTGATTTTTCGTATTTTTACTCGTTTCGGTGTGATTCTCATAAAATCGGCGGCTTAAAACCGTATTGCGTTTCGTTAAACAAAAAAATCTTGATAATAAAGCGATTGTATGTTAAAATATTTTCCGTAAATTTTGACAGAGGGTGAAAAATATGTCAGGGCACTCAAAATGGAGTACTATCAAACGTAAAAAGGAAAAGACCGATAATGCCCGTGCAAAGGTATTTACTAAAATCGGCCGTGAAATAGCTGTTGCCGTCAGAGAGGGCGGACCCGACCCTGCCGGTAATTCAAAGCTTAAGGATTGCATAGCTAAGGCGAAGGCTTGCAATGTTCCGAACGATAATATCGAAAGAATCATTAAAAAGGCTGCCGGAGACGGCAATACCGATAATTACGAAAGCATAATCTATGAGGGCTACGGTCCGTCGGGTGTTGCCGTAATAGTCGAGACTCTTACAGATAACCGCAACAGAACCGCAGGCGATATGCGTCATTATTTTGATAAGTTCGGCGGCAATATGGGAACCTCGGGCTGTGTTTCGTTTATGTTTACCCGTGAGGGCGTAATTATTATCGACAAAGAGGATGTTGACGAGGAAAAACTTATGGAAGACGCTCTCGAAGCGGGTGCCACCGATTTTCTCACAGACGGCGATGTTTTCGAAGTTCGCACAGAGCCTAACGATATGGGTGCAGTACGCGACGATCTTGAGGCCAAGGGTTATAAATACCTGACAGCCGAGGTCGATTATATTCCATCTACCTATACAAAGCTCGAAAGTGAAGAGGATATAAACAATATGGGCAAAATGCTCGAAATGTTTGATGATAACGACGATGTTCAAAATGTTTTCCATAACTGGGAAAATGAGGACGATTACGAAGGTTGACGGATTTTGAATTTAGGGAATATTCTGTTTTAAATTCAATGCGTAATTTAAGTTAAAGACGGCTTGATTTGTTTTTCAAGCTGTCTTTTTTATTTTTCTTTCGGCATTTGTCGAACAAGGTATTGTAAATTAAAATAATACAAAATAATGTTCTTTCGTAGCATAAAAATATATTAACGTACAAACCTAAAAAATATGCCTGATATGATTGACATTTGACAAAACTAATTATACAATGTATCTGAGGAAGATTTGAAAAACATATTTATATATATTTTTTGGAGGTGCTTTTAAATGAGAAAAACAAAAATAATATGCACCGTCGGTCCGGCTACCGATGAGGACGGAGTCCTTGAAAAGATGATAAAAGCCGGAATGAATGTTGCGAGATTCAACTTTTCTCACGGCACTCATGAAATGCATAAAAAAAGGTTTGATGAGCTGGTGGCTCTTAGAGACAAACTTGATCTCCCCATAGCTACAATGCTTGACACTAAGGGTCCGGAGATACGTATAGGCTATTTTAAAGACCACAAAGCCGTAACGCTGAAAGATGGCGATGATTATATTCTCACCTCGCGAGAT
>ENA-OZAP01000627-OZAP01000627.1-human-gut-metagenome-genome-assembly--contig:-NODE-627-length-10058-cov-6.196941_pt1 | contig 10058 bp, 7 predicted proteins | sample MGYA00244208_ERZ653500 | MGnify/ENA primary metagenome ERZ653500 (study PRJEB26926, sample SAMN06165027) | human gut metagenome | biome: ENVO:00009003; feature: ENVO:2100002; material: ENVO:00002003...
TCTACACAAGGCTATTCGTCGGCAGCGTCAGATGTGTATAAGAGACAGCTCCATTACAAGAAGCATGAAGATTATTATAGGCCAGAGATAAATCCTGATTTTGTGCCTGAGGTCGAAAATGTTCCACATGAAAACTATTCTTTTGTACTTCAGTCTCTGTATTTTTAATATAAGAACAACAATAGCAGCAAAGATGTCTCTGTTCTGCAAGCAATGCATTCTTTAATATTTGCAGTTCCTTTTCATGCCGGATATCCTCATACCCTGCTTCTCTTTTATGCTTATTCTTGAATTTTTTCTTCCACCGGCTTACTTCTTCTGGTTCACCTGTCTTTTGAATATAAATCATAAAAACTTTATCGCCCTTTTGCAATCAAGATTCTTGCACGCACAACTTTCGTATTCTCTTCCGATGTCATCCATGCAAGCTTATTTACAAGTTTTTCTGCCTCATCATATGCTTTTTCATTCAGATACACATTTATTTGCTCTAAGAGTTCCGTTGTCTTCCTGTTATATACTTCGGTATCCATGTAATCTTCCAGAATTGTATTGACATCCCAGCCGTTCATCGGCTCCATCGGTTCTGCCAAAACCAGGTGCGTTTCTGCATCTTCATGCAAACGTATTACCTGTATATTTTCATCCACAGACTCCAGCACTTTCGGAGCATGTGTGGAAACAATAAACTGAATATTTGGAAAAGTATTCTGTAAAGCCGGAAAAATCTTCTCCTGCCACTTCGGATGCAGATGCAGATCAATTTCATCAATCAGCACAATGCCATCCCCTTCCAGCGGATTCTCCCTCTTTGGATTTGCAATTGCCAGCCTCCGGCTCAGATCGCCTACCAGTGCGATTACACTTTTTTCTCCTTCTGACAATTGATAAAATGCCAATTCCAATTCTTTTTTGATGACAATAAGTTCCGCATCTTCTTCTGTTACTTTCACACGAATTTCCGAAAATCCATCTCCCAATGCGTTTAATATGGCTTTTTTTACTGCATGTAACTGTGGATCTTCTGCATTCGGCGTTTCCACTCGTATACTGTTTTCATATTCCTGTCTTCCCCGGAACCATTCAAAAAATAACCGGAAATTGATCACTCCTCCAAATGCAGAATCTCTCCACGCATCCAGCTTCCCTGCTGCTCCTGTATAACGCCTTCTCAATTTACGTGTTTTTTCATTATAGCGGTCAACTCCATAAAACACATAAACAGGAATATTTTCATTATTTAAAGTAAACTCTTTCTGTGGTGTTTCCGTGTCATCGTTTTCATACTCTTCTTCTGTTTCCAAACAATCTCCCAGATACTGTTTTCGCATATATTCCGAAACTCTCTTCAGTTCTTTGGAATTATGCAGATTTTTCCCCTGAATTCTTTTTCGGTAATAGTGAAAATTATTTCCCTGGTCTTCAAGAAACAACGTTATTTTTGCTTCTTCTTCTCCAACTTTTACATCTTTTTCTCCTAAAAGAGAGGCTGTTATCTGTTCATCCTGTGCTGCTTCCTGCATAATTCTGGAAAATAGAAGATTGCAGACATCCAGTATTGACGATTTTCCCATTCCGTTTACTCCATAAAAAATGGCATCTTTTCCGTTTAATACTATTTCTGTATCTGAAAAACCTCTGAAATTGTGCACTTGCAGTTTGTCTATTCTCACGCTTTTCTATCTCCTAAACCTTCGAATGCATACCATTAAGCTATTTATCATCTTTTCAGTAGTATCATACTTTAATTCTTTTATTTATGCAAGATTTTCCCATTCCAGCTCTTATCCTTCCGTCCTTCTTACCGACTCTTTCCAGTCACACACACGATATTCTTCCTTATATTCACTCATCTGCATATCGTACACACTGTCACCAAACGCTTTGCCCGTCAGGGTGCCAATTTTTCCCGGAATCTTTTTCATCAGCCGGATGATCCAGCCAGTCGCTGGAACCATCACAAGCCGGTGTCCTTTTACCACAGCGATCATCTGCACCAGATCCGAAGTATTGATATACTGCTCGTTCTGCGGAAAAAACACTCCGGTCTCTTCGTTGTCGATCATCCGTTTGACAAACTGTGCCAGATTTTCTATATAAAGCATGGAACGCTGATTATGTACAATCGGAAATAGCGGAAGCTTTCCTGCCAGTTTTGCAAGCTGTGGATAGTTTCCCTTTGATCCCTTTCCGTAAATCATTGGCGGGCGCAATACAACAACCTTAAAACGTTCATCTGCCAGTGCCTGTATTTTCTGATCCGCCTGCCATTTGCTGTCTCCATAGAAATTCAATGGTTTGGGAATTGTATTTTTTGTAATTTTCTTTTCTCTACATCCGCTGTATACAATCATGGAAGACATAAAGAGAAACTGCTGCACGCCTTCCTTTTTGGCTTTTTCGGCTGTCTCTACTGCCAGATCTGTATTCACGCAGTAATACTGCTTCTTTTCTTCTTCCGTCACCTGTCCCACATCTGCATGTGCGATTCCCGCCACATGATAGACCACATCATATGCAGAAAAATCGTGTGTCCGCCATGTTTGGGTTCTCATATCCAGCGTGTCAACCTGGTAGTACTCCGGCCATTGTCTCAGCCATGCCTCCACGGAAGTTCCCACATAACTGCCGCTTCCGGTGATCAGAATCTTCTTTTTTCTCCTGCCATTTTCACTTTCTTCTGTGTCTTTTACAATGGTTTCCTTTTTCGCGCTGCTCTGTGCTGTTTCGCTTTTGTGTGCTTCTGTCTCTTCTTCCTCTTTGTTCAGTTCGCCGGTTCCACCTTCAACCACGCCATCGTGCATGAGCACGGAGCCAATTGTGCCAAGAAAACATTTCAGATCCATCCACGGTCCCAGATGTTTGACATATTCGCCATCCAGTCTTGCTTTGTCCGGAATCTCCAGTTCATCTCTGCCATTGATCTGTGCCCACCCGGTCAGCCCCGGTGTCACATCATTGGCACCATATTTCTCACGCTCTGCTACCAGATCATCCTGATTCCACAGTGCCGGCCGCGGTCCTACGATACTCATTTCTCCTTTGAAGATATTAAAAATCTGCGGAAGTTCATCCAGACTGGTTTTGCGCAGGAATTTTCCTACCTTTGTGATGTACTGCTCCGGATTTTCCAACATATGTGTTGGCACATCCTTCGGTGTGTCAATCCGCATGGTACGGAATTTGTAAATCTGGAAGAAACTCCGGTGGATGCCGACACGCTTCTGCTTAAATAATATCGGTCCCTGTGTATCCAGTTTGATCGCAATACATAAAAAAAGAAGGAGTGGTGATAAGATCACGATCGCCATCCCACTTAATATGATATCAATTCCTCTTTTGATGTAATGGTATCCTTCCATGGCTGACTTGCTCCTTCCTGATTTCCCTTATTTTCATAAATTTACATGTGTTATATCATACTCTATTTTAGTGCATATTGCAATGACCGTAATTATTCCTCTCGCCTGATTTACATAATAAATTCCAAACTACATAATTTCACCTTATTAACAATCTTATTCCAGTCTCCAATTCACTATTATTTTCCATAACACCAAAAATGTTAAAGGATAATATATATTTCTATATAATTTATTTAAAATAAAATTGCAAAGTTCAATCTCACCATTTCATTTTCTTTACATATCACATTTTTCATTTTATCCAACAAAACCATCCCCATTTCATGTACCATATACTCCTAAACAAAACTTCATATACAAAGGAGACCACCCATGAATAATTTACAGACACACATCAACAACTATCTGGAACACTGCCGTCACCAAAAACGTCTGGATTCCAAGACTCTGAAAGCATATCGCATCGACCTTCAGCAATTTTATGCCATTTTTTCATGCAGGAATGTTTCTGATATTACACCGGATCTGTTGGAAAATTATATTGGCAGTCTGCACCAGAAGTACAAACCCAAAACCGTAAAAAGAAAGATTGCCTCGGTCAAAGCTCTTTTTCACTACCTGGAATATAAAGAAATCATCGCCCGGAATCCTTTCAACAAGGTGCAGATCAAATTCCGCGAACCTGTGATTTTGCCGAAAACCATTCCATTGCACACGATCGAAATTTTCTTATCTACGATCTATGAGCAGCGCACCGTCGCCAAAACGGATTATCAGAGAAAAAACGCTTTGCGGGATGCCGCTGTCATAGAACTTTTATTTGCAACCGGAATACGGATTTCCGAATTATGCGCTCTGCGTATCTGTGACATCGATTTGTACGATGGATCAGTCCTGATCTACGGAAAAGGTTCCAAAGAACGAATTGTTCAGATCGGAAACCACGAGGTCATACAGATTCTGTCGGAATACCGCAATGAATTTCTCCCCCAGATGGAAACCTGCCAGCATTTCTTTGCGACGCTAAACGGAACGGCATTATCCGATCAGTCGGCGCGGCGGATGATCAACAAATATGCTTCTCTTGCTGCAATTGAACAGCATATTACACCGCATATGTTCCGGCATACATTTGCCACCAGCCTTTTAGAAGCGGACGTCGATATCCGCTATATACAGGAAATGCTTGGTCACAGTTCCATTCATATCACAGAAATCTATACGCATGTTGCCATGTCAAAGCAACGTGCCATCCTCACTACCAGACATCCCCGCAATACGTTTCATCTGTAAAAAGCAAAACAGCAATTCACGTGCCATGCACGGAATTGCTGTCATTGATAGCCGTTCTATTTTTACTTATTTATTCTCCCCCGCCAGTTCCGGGTGATATGTCGGCACGATTTTTTTGACACACTCCCGGATGTCTTCCGGTTCTGTCACAACGTACTCTTTTAATTCTTCCAACTGCTGCATGAATTTTTCTTCATCCAGCTCAATCGGTTTACCGATATGAATCAGATTGTTTGCGGTATCCTGCATCCCTTCTTCATCCATCAGCATCTCTTCATAAAGTTTTTCTCCTGGGCGAAGTCCTGTGAAAATGATATGGATATCCTCATCCGGCTTGTGACCGGAAAGAAGAATCAGGTTCTTTGCCAGATCCAGAATCTTGACCGGCTCTCCCATATCCAGAACAAAAATTTCTCCACCTTTGGCATAGGTGCCCGCCTGCAGCACCAGAGATACCGCTTCCGGAATTGTCATAAAATACCGCACGATATCCGGATGGGTAACCGTGACCGGACCTCCACGCTCAATCTGTTTTTTGAACAGCGGAATCACACTTCCGTTACTGCCAAGCACATTTCCAAAACGCACGGCTACGAAATCTGTCTTCGATCTGCGGTTATAGGTCTGAATGATCATCTCACAGATGCGCTTGCTGGCACCCATGATATTGGTTGGGTTGACTGCCTTATCCGTGGAAATCATCACAAATTTCTTCACACCGTACCGATCTGCCGCCTGCACAATCTTCCACGTGCCAAGCACGTTATTCTTAATTGCCTCGTTCGGACTCTCTTCCATGAGAGGCACATGCTTATGTGCCGCTGCATGATAGATAATCTCCGGCTTGTAATGTTCAAAAATCCAGTTCATACGATTCGTATTCCGCACGGATGCGATCAGCACAACAAGATCCAACTCCGGAAACCGGACTTTCAGTTCGTTTTGCACATCATAGGTCGTATTCTCGTAAATATCCACAATAATCAGCTGTTTTGGCTTGTGTGCGGCAATCTGCCGGCACAATTCGCTTCCGATGGAGCCACCGCCCCCTGTAACCATTATGATTTTCCCAGAAACATAATCCATGATAGACTGCAGATCAACGGTCACCGGATCTCTGCCTAACAGGTCATTGACATCTACATCTTTCAGTTTGCTGACGCTGACATCGCCGTTTACAAGCTGGTAAATGCCGGGCAGACGTTTCAATGTGCATCCGGTTTCTTTGCAGATATCAAGAATCCCCTTGATCTGTTTCTGCGTGGCCGATGGCATGGCAATGATGATCTCATGCACATGCAGTTCTTCGACTTTTTCCAGAATATCGCTCCGATCTCCTACGACTTTCGCTCCATGAATATAATTGCCGATCTTGTTCCGGTCATCATCAATCACACCAACAACCTTCTTTTTCACATAGCGGCTGTTGTTGATTTCTTTGATGATCTGGTTTCCTGCATCCCCTGCTCCGATCACAAGTACATTCCGTCTGTACACGCCGGCTCTGCGCATATTGCGAAGCACACGCAGTCCACGGTAAGAATATCTGCATCCCATGACAAATACAAACAGAAACAATCCATACAGAATGTAAAAGCTTCTTGGCACCGGGTACATATCCCCCCAGTTCCGAAGCAATATCAGCACTGTCACAACAACGGTATCCAGAATACATGCCGAAACCACATACATCATTTCCAGTGCTCCCGCATAGCTCCAGAGACTGGAATACAGCCGGAGCAGCCAGAAAATGACCAGCGTAACAATGATCATAAAAGGAAGCGCTCTCCACACTTCATCCATATATTGAAACGGTACGCTTTTGATATTCAGATCAAACCGAATCAATAACGCAACTATGCTTGCAGCAAACACTGCAAGCACGTCGTAGCACATCAGAAAAATCCGTCTGATCAGTAATTGTTTATCTTGAATGATTTTTTTCATAATTTCAATCTGTTATTTTTGATTCTTTCTCTGTTTTCTCGATTGTTTTTTCGTTGTTTTTTTCTTTGCTGAAGATTCTTCTACCATCTGCGCGGTAACTGTTTTCGTACTCTCTACCGCCTTTGGAATACTCTGTTTTACGACGGTCTCAGCTTCTGTAGAAACTGTTTCTTTTACAAAAAGCTGTTCTTTCTTTACCAGCATCCGGTTTACTGCCAGTCCCAGGCCAAGCATCCCCCAAAATACCGGAGCCGTACACACATTAGAATCGTTTGCGATACCTGCAATCATATATACCAATACTGCTGCAAATAATCCGAATCCAACCCAGCTGATGCTCTCATGCAAGTCAACTCTGCGGTATATACGTACCGACTGTACCAGATACCAGAACAGAAATACCAGAAGTGCCAGTGTACCAAGCAATCCGGTTTCTACCCACTGCTGCAGATACCAGCAGTGCGCTTTTACATCATAACTGTTTGCACCATAGACATAGTTCTGACTAATATAATCTTCCTGCTGTACTTCAAACATATAGGTATTTGCGCCACTTCCCATGAAAACATGTTTTCCAAGAAGTGGAATGGTTTTATTCCAGATATGTCCACGGTTACTCATAGCATCATCACGGAACAGATGGGAAGTCTTCATCTGCGGATACTTAATCAACTTTCCTGCTGTATTCAGATACTCATACCCATCCGCATCCGTTTTGGAGAAATCCCATTCAATCGCGTCAACCAGCAGTTTTATGCCTGCCGTATCATCCGTAAACATGATCGGCTGAATCTGTACATTCGCAAATCTTTCGTCATTGATACCCAAAATATGGTTTTCCTGATCGATTTCGGTTGTCGTGATCTCCTGCCCCTCTGCATCTTTGCAGGTTACTGTGATCACACCATCACTTCCCAGTTCATAAGATACATGCAATGGGTTATCCCAAATATCCAGCTCCACGTCATCCGTATTTGTCTTAATATCGTTTAAGGCAAACTGATCTTCCATATGATAAGTACCTACAATGGTATTTTTCACACGCTGCCCGATACCTGTTGTATTGGCCAGAACACACGCTGCAATCACTCCGATGACCACCACAGCAATTCCGACTACAAATAATTTTTTCTTCCGGCTAAGTAAAACCAATGCAAGAATCACGGCTGCCAGTGCCATCGCCATCCATCCGGAAGAACTCCGGCTTCCAATCAGCGCCACTACACAAAGAATCCCCGCAACAACAATGACAAGACGCTGCCAGATCTTTTTTACACCAATAAACAGGCAGAACAATAACGGAATCAACATTCCAAAATAAAAGGATAAGAAGTTTGGATTATACAGTGTCGTATAAGATGTCTTCTCTGCAAAGTTAAAAGACAATTTATCCAGCTGATTCCACCAGCTCGTGCTTGTCATCAAATGCTTACCCAGAGAAGTTTTAAAATAATCCAGACCAAATGCCTGAAAAAATCCGATCACTGTAACAATCGCAATTCCAATGCCCGACCAGCGCAGAATTACCTCTACCTGCTTTTCTTCCTGCACATAATTGTAAATATAATAGCACAGAATCATATAAATAAGTACCACCCACACCGGCTCGAACAATTCATAGGTACCATGTGCTACCCAGTATTTGTGGTTGGAAAACAGAGCAGACATTGCCACAAACAACGCATACCCCATCAAGAAATAAAAAGAATTCTCAAATAAAAACTCTTTCTTATTCAGATACCTGATCAGTAAAATTGCAATCATTACAACTCCTACAAGGATAATTGCAATCATCTTCCATGCAAAAAAGAAATCCGTCTGCTGCGCCGCACTGTCTGGATACCAGTCAAACTGCGCAAGATTCGTATTATAAACAAACGAATGCACAATTGCCGGAATGAATCCCATCATGATGATAATAGGAATCAGAATCTTATTTGCTTTTAATGTGTTTTTGTTTCCATTCGTACTCAAAATCATTTTCTCCTTAATGCTTCATTGCCTATCATCATACCCCATATTCCAATTTTTTTCAATAATTCCGACATGCAGATTTTATTTTTTCATTTTTAATAGGAAAAAACACTTTTTTGTTACTTGTGCGTTACTTAAAAAGTTTTCCAATAAATGTGTATGATTGACACGATAACATAAACTTTTACACATGAAAGGAAGAAAAATGAGATTACCAAATGGATACGGCGGAGTTGTCAAACTCTCGGGCAACAGAAGAAGACCCTACGCGGCACGCATCACTACAGGCTGGCACATCAATGACATCACTGGAAAACGAATCCAGCATTATCAGATTCTGGGCTACGCTCCTACCCGATCCGAAGCACTGCAGATTCTGGCACGCTACAACAATTACCCCATCGATGGCGAAACACTGAAACTGACTTTCCGGGAAATTTATCTCCGGTGGTCCGAGGAAAAATTTCCCACCATCTCCCACTCCAACATCAAAGGCTACCGGGCCGCTTTTGCCACCTGTGAAAGCATTGCCGATATTCCCTTTCACAATCTGCGGCTCAATGATTTGCAATCTGTGATCGATCACTGTGGGAAAAACTATCCAACATTAAAAAAAATCCGCGTACTTTTCAACCAGCTTTACGCATATGCCATGAAACACGAGATTGTAGCAAAGGATTACTCCTCCTATGTAAACATCTCAAAATACAAAGACCGGAATCCAAATAAAAATATCCGAAGCTGTTTTTCAGATTCCGAAATTGCCATGCTTTGGAAACACCAAAATGATCCCTATTGTCAAACTGTCCTGATGCTCATCTACAACGGTGTCCGTGTCTCTGAACTTCTGGATCTGAAAAAAGAAAATGTCCATCTGTCCGAACAATATTTTGATGTCGTAGACAGTAAAACAGAAAATGGAATCCGCAAGGTTCCGATTGCCGATAAAGTCCTCCCGTTCTATGAACGCTGGTTCCATGACTGCTCTAACTGTGAATATCTGGTTCATACGCTTGATAGTCAGCATTTTACCTATTATATGTACTATAACAATGTTTTCCAGCCTCTGATGTTTCGTCTTAAGATTGATCACACACCTCACTGCTGCCGTCACACCACAATTTCTCTGCTCGCCGAAGCCCATGTGGATCAGACTACGATCAAAAAAATTGTCGGTCATTCCGGTGCAATGTCATTGACCGAACGGGTTTACACACATCTGGATATCCCGGCATTGCTGGATGCAATCAATCGGATTTAGAAGATTCTTTTGTGTTTATTACGTGTTACTTACGGAAGCAACGGACTGTCAAATACTGCTTTCCAGCCCAGTATTTCCGGCATTTTTCAAAACAATACCAGCGGTATTTACGGTTAAGGTAACTGCAAAGAAGAATGGCAAGAAAGTTTCTAAGACTCTTGCATCTAACATCACTGTAAAGAATTACAAGGTTCGTCTTGAAGATGCAACTGGTGCAA
>ENA-OZAP01000629-OZAP01000629.1-human-gut-metagenome-genome-assembly--contig:-NODE-629-length-10053-cov-5.226445_pt1 | contig 10053 bp, 7 predicted proteins | sample MGYA00244208_ERZ653500 | MGnify/ENA primary metagenome ERZ653500 (study PRJEB26926, sample SAMN06165027) | human gut metagenome | biome: ENVO:00009003; feature: ENVO:2100002; material: ENVO:00002003...
CACAAGGCTATTCGTCGGCAGCGTCAGATGTGTATAAGAGACAGCACGGTGACTCATCCGTATATGGCGCTCTCGTCCGTATGGCACAGCCGTGGGCTATGCGCTACATGCTTGTAGACGGACAAGGCAACTACGGTTCTGTGGACGGTGACAGCGCAGCCGCCATGCGTTACACGGAATGCCGCTTGCAAAAGATTGGAGAAGAAATGATGCAGGATCTTGATAAAGAGACTGTAGACATGCAAACCAACTTCGACGACTCGTTGCTGGAACCCACCGTAATGCCAACCCGCATTCCGAATCTTCTTGTCAACGGTGCTTCCGGTATCGCCGTAGGTATGGCTACGAATATGCCGACCCATAATCTGTCCGAAGTGATAGATGCCTGCGTCGCATATATCGACAATAATGATATCGACATCGAAGATTTGATGACTTACGTCAAAGCTCCCGACTTCCCGACAGGCGGTTATATATATGGTATGAGCGGTGTGCGCGAAGCCTACATGACCGGTCGCGGACGTGTTGTAATGCGCGCCAAGGCTGAGATTGAAACATCTTCCACGCATGACAAAATCGTTGTAACCGAAATCCCTTACGGAGTAAATAAGGCCGAATTAATCAAATCCATCGCCGATTTAGCCAACGAAAAAAAAATAGAGGGCATTTCCAATGCCAACGACGAGTCTGACCGCGAAGGTATGCGCATCGTCATCGACGTAAAACGCGATGCCAACGCCAGTGTAGTGCTGAACAAGCTCTACAAGATGACATTGTTGCAGACTTCCTTCGGCGTAAACAACGTGGCATTGGTACACGGGCGTCCTCGATTGCTGAACCTGAAAGACCTCATCAAGTATTTCGTAGAGCATCGTCACGACGTAGTTATCCGCCGTACACAATATGATTTGCGTAAAGCTAAAGAACGTGCCCATATCTTAGAAGGTTTGATTATCGCATCGGACAATATTGACGAGGTAATCAAAATCATCCGTGCCGCCAAAACTCCGAATGACGCAATCAGCGGTTTGATGGAGCGTTTTGAATTAACTGAAATCCAATCGCGCGCCATCGTAGAGATGCGTCTGCGCCAGTTAACCGGACTCATGCAGGACCAACTCCATGCCGAGTATGAGGAAATCCAAAAGCAGATTGCTTATCTGGAAGAAATCCTTGTTAACGATGAACTCTGCCGCAAGGTTATCAAAGATGAATTAATCGAGATTAAAACTAAATACGGTGATGAACGCCGCTCTGAAATAGTTTATTCGTCGGAAGAATTCAACCCGGAAGATTTCTATGCAGACGATGAAATGATTATTACCATTTCTCATATGGGATATATCAAGCGTACGCCGTTAAGCGAATTCCGTGCCCAAAACCGCGGTGGGGTAGGTTCTAAGGGAACAGAGACACGCGATGAGGACTTTGTAGAACATATATATCCTGCAACAATGCACAATACCATGATGTTCTTCACTCAAAAAGGTAAGTGCTATTGGCTGAAAGTATATGAGATACCCGAAGGAACCAAAAATTCTAAGGGACGCGCCATTCAGAACCTATTGAATATAGACTCTGATGACGCCGTAAATGCATACCTGCGCGTGAAGAACCTGAACGACCAGGATTTCATTAACAGTCATTATGTACTGTTCTGCACAAAGAATGGCGTCATTAAGAAAACATTGCTCGAACAATATTCCCGTCCTCGCCAAAATGGTGTCAATGCCATTACAATCCGCGAAGATGACCGCGTAATTGAAGTGCGCATGACTAACGGTGACAATGAGATTATCATTGCCAATCGTAACGGACGTGCCATCCGTTTCCACGAAAGTGCCGTACGCGTAATGGGACGTACAGCTACCGGTGTACGCGGCATGACGCTCGATGAAGACGGGCAAGACGAAGTTGTCGGAATGATTTGCATCAAAGACCCTGAAACTGAGACAATCATGGTTGTGTCAGAACAAGGATACGGTAAGCGTTCCGATATTGAGGATTATCGTAAGACGAACCGTGGCGGTAAAGGTGTAAAAACTATGAATATCACCGATAAAACCGGCAAACTGGTAACAATCAAGTCTGTAACAGACGAGAATGATTTAATGATTATCAATAAATCGGGTATCACCATCCGTCTGAAAGTAGCAGATGTTCGTATAATGGGACGTGCTACGCAGGGAGTACGACTGATTAATCTTGAAAAACGTAATGATGAAATTGGATCCGTATGTAAAGTTACCTCGGAAACCGAAGAGGATATCATTGCAGAAGAGGATAGCGATGCATCAGAAAAAACTCAGAACGATATAGTAAACAATGAAAATGAAGAATAGACACAATATTAATTTAAAATTTTCTACAATCATGAAAAGAGTATTATTTTCAATGGTTTTACTACTTGCGGCAGGCTTTACCTTCGCTCAGGAAAAGAGCGTGAAAGAGGCAAAAAGCATCGCTAACGACGTAAAACCGGATTTTGCACAAGCAGAGAAGCTCATCAATGAAGCTCTGAACAATGCTGAAACCAAAGACAACGCCGAAACATGGGATGTAGCCGGCTTTATTCAAAAGAGAATCAATGAAAAGGAAATGGAGAATGCTTATTTAAGAAAGCCTTATGATACTCTTAAAGTGTATAACAGCGCACTGAATATGTGCAAATACTACTTTAAATGCGATGAACTTGCACAGATTCCTAACGAAAAAGGTAAAATCAAAAATAAGTTCAGAAGATCGAACAGTGCTGCTATATTAGCTGCGCGTCCCAACCTGATTAACGGTGGTATCCAGTTCTTTAATTTAGATAAGAATAAAGAGGCTTTGGATTTCTTCGCAACTTATGTAGACATTGCCATCAATCCTATGTTTGAAAAGGAGAATCTGCTTCAAACAGATACTGTATTGCCCCAAATTGCTTATTATGCAAGCTTAGCTGCAGCCAAAATGGAAGATTATCCAAGCGTGTTGAAATATGCACCTTATGCAAAGGAGGACAAAGAAGTGGGTAAATATGCCATGGAATTTATTTCTACAGCATTGAAAGCTCAAGGTGATACTGTCAAGTGGATCGCTTCCTTAAAAGATGGTATCCAAAAGTATCCTGAACATTCATTCTTCTTTGGACATCTGATTGATTATTATAGCAATAATAATAAGTTTGACGAAGCAATGCAGTTTGCAGATGATATGTTGGCTAAAGATCCTAATAACACATTCTATTTGTACGTAAAAGGATACCTTTATCATAACATGAAAGATTATGAAAAAGCCATTGAATTCTACAACAAAACCATTGAAGTAGATCCTAACTATGCAGAAGCATATTCCAACTTGGGCTTAATCTATTGCCTGCAAGCTCAGGATTTCTCTGAAAAAGCTACTACTGATGTCAATAATCCAAAATACAAAGAAGACCAAGCTACACTGAAAGTTTTCTATGAAAAGGCAAGACCTAATTATGAAAAAGCAAGAGAACTGAAACCTGAACAGAAAGATTTGTGGCTAAATGGATTATACAGAGTTTATTATAACTTACAAATGGGTCCTGAATTTGATGAAATAGAAAAATTGATGCAATAATTGAATTGCTACTATTACCAAAGATAGCTTGAATATGTAAGCTATCTTTGGTATAATTTTCTTCCAAATTAGAGAAGGATAAAGGTTTATTTTAGTTTATGATATCACATATTAAACATAATATTGATATTACACCATAAATATAGGAAATGGGACATGTAATAGTATAACCATGAAAAGATAAAAAATAAGTGGACTCCACTAAAACTAATTCAGCATTTAGCGGTAGCCCACGTCCTTACCTAGACAGATTAAAATTATCATTTCAATTAGGCCGCCCATAGATAACCAGCAATGGTGTATCAGAATGGAAAATCATTTTTCTGGCAATTCCTGGATTAAACAAACGAGAAAATATATTTCGCTTATATGATGTCAATGTAATAATATCTATGTGATTAGTTTTAATATATTCATCCAAGCTATTAAGGAAGTCATCATTCTTCACTACATCATAATGAATTTCCAATTGCGGATACTGTTTTTGGAAATACTCTTTAATGCCACCCAACTTTATCTCATTCCAAGTGTCTTTTACATCAGCTAAGTGTATTAAAGAAACTGAGAAACAAAATGGCTTTAAACTATTGATTAATGAATCAAAAGCTATCAAGTCGCGCTGGTCAAAATTCGTAATAAATGCAATACGTTTCACAGCGTTAAATTCTTTGAACGGTGTATTCTCCGGAATGGCTAAAACCGGTACACGACTACGCTCGATAACTTCAGCGGTTACACTACCAATCAAATCAATATCTTTCTGATTCTTACCACGCGTTCCCATGATGATAATTCTCGGACGATTTTCTTTAGAATAGCGTAATATCTCTTCTTCTGGAATGCCTTCTCTCAATACGCAAGTGTATTTTATATCAGGAAACTCTCCGGATGTAACTTTAGCTTTTACTTTATCGGACAAAGCATTCAAATCCGAATGTACTTTCTGCAATATATTCCGGACATTCTCTTCATCACTCAACTGATAGTTAAAAACATCACCGTATGGCAATGAAGTCGCATAGATAGGTGTAAAATATACATGAAGCAAAACTACTTCAGCATCTATGTTTTTTGCAAAATTAAAACCGAACTCACATGCTTTCAATGAATAACTTGAAAAATCGACAGGAATCAAGACCTTATTACTGCCTTTCTCTATTTGGGGCATCTTCTCTCCCACTACTTCTTCGGACAACCATGCCGAGCTTTCCGTAATTTTCAAAGCATGCGGTAAGTTGCTTTCTTTTATACGAACACGCACACCGGAAGATACAACCGGCTGTATTTGATTTACATTATGAATGTAAGTCTCAATACCTTCATTTTCGAGAACATTCTTTAGTATTTGTGCCTTAGTATACGTAAGAATCGCTAATGTTACTAATTTATCTTCCATAAGTCGTCTATTATATTTATTTACAAAACAAACAAGAAATCCCAATTGTTTCTCAGCAATTGGGATCCTTCTTTACTTTCTTTTCTTAAGCCTGAACAGGTTCAGCAGTTTCACCTGCCATTTCATCTAAAATTTTTAAAGCCCGATCAAGAACGGTAGTATCATCAATCATTACTAAACCGCCATCCGGACCGGGTTCTAAGTGAATTCCAACACTTTTACCCTCCTTAAAGTTATGACCGCCAAAGAAATTTCTTACAGTGTCAACATTAAGTCCAAGTTCATCGGCTATTCTATGCATACTACCACTAGGTAATGAGTCTTTAATCTTACGGAGTTCATTAAATGTTATCGTTCTCATATTCATAAATTTAATGGTTAATACTTTGTTATTTCTTTATCACGCTATAAACTTAAGGAAAAAAAAAGATAAAACAAACTATTTATCTGTATTTTTCCATTATATGTTTAACATTCTCATAAATACAAAAAGAACCCGTATGAAGTAAAAGGAAATAGTTTCCTTTATTTCATACGGGCTTCTATATTTAGCAATGGATACTCTTAAATCACTTCTATCGCAGAAGCAGGAATCCACCCTACCTTACCATCTTCCAAGCGAATCTCTTTCCATTCGCGCATGGAATTATCTTTAATTTCAATTTTATGCCCTTCATGCAGAACGAATAAACCAGTACCACTTTCACTGGGAGTACTCCGTACTGTAACACTGGGAGACAAGACTATTGCATCATTCCTATCCAGTAATTCACTTTTCTGCTCCGAAGCAAAAATATTACTTAGTACAGTAAATACCAAAAATAGAATTCCCGCTATAAACCCGCTTTTTTTCCAGATAATCTGTTTGGAAAAAAAGAATAGGGAAAACGAGATAAGCAAAAGAATAAAAAACACAATACCTAATTTAGCCCAAGCATCTACACTTAAACAATTTGTCAACGACTTAATCCAAGCTACAAAAAATATATCAGGTACAGAAACTACCTTATCTATCGTCTTGGAACGTGCTATTTCCAAATTAGCGCGAATATCTGCATTACCCGGTTGCAATAACAAAGCGCGTTCATAATTTAAAATTGCCTTTGCTATATCGTCTGCTTTATAATAGCTATTACCCAAATTATAATACACTTCAGCGGCTTCACCTTTTTTCAATAAGCTCTCATATATTTGAATGGCAGAAGCATAATCATTACGCATATATGCACTGTCACCTTGTGCTTTCGTAACATTGTCAGCTGATTTAGTTGCAGAAAATTCCGTATGCGAACCTATAGACACAGAATCTTTGGCAGAAGCCGAAGTATCTGCCGTTCCTTGCGCCCAAACAGCTAATCCTATCAGTAGACCAAATGCTAAGGATATTACTTTCTTCATCATTATACCTCCTCCCAATTTAATGTTTTATAGAGTTTTCCATTTTACTGATAACTTCCAAAGAATCTGAATAAACTTTATCCATAGCCTGATTATCATCTCCGGGAGCAAAACGGGCAAACTCACAATTGTTCAATGCATCAAGGAAATCTTTTATCAGTGCATCATCAACACCGTAATTGAGAAGCTCTCCCTCGACATTATCTTTAGATAAACGTGAAACCGGAATACTCAATTTATCGCTAATATATCCCCACAATGCTTTCAATACTTCATCATAAAATGCATCTTTCTTGTTATCTGCCAACAATTTCCCCGCTAACTTCATACGTTTCACAGCAACCTTATTTGCTTTCTTCGTACGCATTTTAGCAACATTGGCATTGGCTGCAATCTGTTTACGATAAACAATGAAGAACAGGACGAATGCAATGCCGGGCACTATGTAAAACAGCCAATAAGCCAAAGAACCGAAGAAGAAATCTCCTTTTTGGGAAAGAGTTACGTTATTCTGCTTGATATAACGTATGTCCTCATTCAAAACTTTCAAATCTTCTTTATTAGTAAAATTGGCAATAGTCTGAGCTGCATTACCACTTCCCTTTTCTACATGGAGTTCGTATTCCTCGGTCGTTAAAGTCTTGTATGTACGAGATTTAATATCGAAATAGCTGAACTTTACAGCAGGAATCTTATATGTTCCCGCATTACGGGGAATGGCAAGATACTCAATCACCTGACTGCCGGAGAGTCCGGCATTTGTCAAACGGAACTTATTATCAACCTTCGGGTCATAGACTTCAAAGTCTTCTGGGAATTTAACTTCCGGAGTAGAGATTAATTTCAGATTACCCGTACCCGAAATAACAAGCCTCACAGTAACAGCATCGTTTGTCTTAACATTCGTACTATTTATAGAAGAAGAAATACTGAATTCTCCCACTCCTCCGGAAAATCCCGAAGGCTTACCATCTGGTAAAGCTTTTACATCAACAACCAATTTAGGGGTCATTAATGTCTTCTTCACTTCTACGTAATTAGAACCTCCATTGAAGAAAGCTTCGAAAGGATCGTCCACATGAGTAACCTTGGCTATAGATGCATCAAAACGTGCCGCATCAATCGTTATTTTTCCCGGTTGTTGCGGAAATAATACAAATTGGCGGTATACGGTCGTCTGATAGTTTCTTCCTTTATAGTGTTCAAGACTCCATTTACGGTCATTAGGCAATTCGACTTCCTGAGAATGAAACCCTTTAAAATCGGGAAGTTTCACGTTGTCAAAACCTCTCAAGTCTACTAAAGTATATATCTTATATGTTAACAAGAGAGCCTCTTGCTCATACAGGTTCGTCTTATTGGCAGTAGCTGTAATAAACAAATCGTTATTCGATACTGATGTTCCTGATGAAGCACGGCTTGCAGAACTACTTTGTCTTCCACTATTTCCGGAAGCCCCTCCATTTGTTCTATCAGCAGGAAGAACTTTTACGTGCACAGAATTGGAAACCATCTGATTGCCCTCTGCCGTTATAGTAGCCCCGGGTATAGTAAAACTACCTTCAGCCGTAGCCATCAATATATAAGTAAATGTTATGCTACTTGTAGAGGTTGTCTGCCCATTGATAACTTGCACATTCTTTTGTTGTGAACGACTGGGACCCATCAGTACATCAAAACCTTTTATAGAAGGAGCCCGGAAATCTCTCACTTTCTGTGTGGTCACTGTATATGACAGCCTGAATTGATCACCTACTGCCACAACATCAGGTGCAGATGCAGTAAACGAAACCTTGCTATCTGCAAAAGCACGCAAACTGACTATCATCAGCACCATCCATAAGACAATTATTTTTCTCATATATTATTTCCTGTTATATTTATTACCAATCTTTTTCCAAACGACCACCTTGAATAACCTGCTGTTTCTTTACTTTATCCTGCACATCTTTTTCATCTTGCATCACAGAATTTAAAAGCTGCTCAGCATTCTCTTTAGACATCTCACTGTCCTTTTTCTGTGGTTGCGGCGGTTGTTGTTGGTCTTTATTCTGCTGTTGATCTTTATTTTGGTCCTTTTTATCCTCCTGCTGGTCCTGTTGCTGCTGTTTATTCTGGTCCTGATTTTGCTGATTCTGCTGCTGGTCTTTCAGCATCTTTTGCGCCAAGGCCAAATTATAACGTGTTTCATCATCTTTCGGGTTATTACGTAATGACTGCTTATATGCTTCTACCGCTTTGCCATAATCTTTCTGTGATTGAAAAATCACTCCCATATTATGATAGATTTGCGCTAAATCATTCTTGTCCTTTTCTATCTTGGTAGCGGCAACATATTGTTCCATAGCCTCTTGCAGTTTATTCTGCTGAGCCAATGTATTTCCCAAATTAAACATAGAGACTGTAGACTGAGGATTCGTTTCCAAAGCTTTACGATAATTTACCTCCGCATCCACATACACGCTATCTTTAAAAAAACGGTTCCCTTTACGGATAAAATCACGTTCGGCTTTCTGAGCCGAAGCTGTAGCTGTCATTAGCAGCAATAAAAAAAAGCTTATATATTTTTTCTGTAACATACGCATCATTTCTTATTGGAAAACAAATGAATATTACGGAACAGAGGGTTCTTGCGCTCCAATACCAGCATTTCTGCCAACAAAAGCAACAGAATAATCCATGCCACAGCCTGGAACTGCTCATTAAACTCTGTGTATACCTGCGTTTCCACATCAGCTTTCGCCATTTTATTAATTTCCCGGCTAATCGCCTTTTGAGCGCCATTTGTATTATCTACACGCACATAGATACCATTGCCCGCCTTAGCTATCTCCTGACACATCTGTTCGTTCAAACGGGTTACAATCACGTTCCCGTCACGGTCGCGACGATAATCATTTGTTCCTTCTGCCGGGATGGGAGCTCCCTCAGGCATACCTACACCAAGAACATTCACCTGAATACCTTTTTCTGCGGCATCCTTAGCGGCTTCCACTGCACCACCTTCATGATTTTCACCATCGGTAATGACAATCACCGCACGCCCTACCCCCTCCTGCGGGGTAAAACTACGGGAAGCCAAATTAATGGCTGCCCCGATTGCTGTACCTTGTTTGGAAATCAATGAAGGATCTATAGATTCCAAAAACATCTTGGCTGATATATAATCGCTTGTAATAGGAAGCTGTGTAAATGCATCACCTGCAAAAACAATCATACCTACTTTATCATTCTCCATTTTATCCACCAACTGCGCTACAAGTCTCTTTGCCTTCTGCAAACGACTGGGCTGTACATCTTGTGCCAGCATCGAATTGGAAATATCCAATGCAATCATCACTTCAACTCCCTGACGCTTCACTGTTTCCAGTTTAGAACCAAACTGCGGACGCGCCAACAATACAGAAAACAGACCGATAGCAACAAATACCATCCAAAACTTCACATCCGGACGATACTTGGATACATCCGGCATCAACTGTGCCATCAGTTCCGGATCACCGAATTTGCGGATATTCTTCCGTCGCCGATAATTGGAATACAAGTAGAAGGCTGCTAACAAGGGCAACAACAGCAACAAGTACAAATATGCAGGTTCTTCAAATCGAAACATTTCTTTATTTATTATTTTTACGATTTACTATTTACTAAACTTGTACAAAATACAATAT
>ENA-OZAP01000656-OZAP01000656.1-human-gut-metagenome-genome-assembly--contig:-NODE-656-length-9861-cov-5.008260_pt1 | contig 9861 bp, 9 predicted proteins | sample MGYA00244208_ERZ653500 | MGnify/ENA primary metagenome ERZ653500 (study PRJEB26926, sample SAMN06165027) | human gut metagenome | biome: ENVO:00009003; feature: ENVO:2100002; material: ENVO:00002003...
CAGTCTCGTGGGCTCGGAGATGTGTATAAGAGACAGACATAATCATGCCGTTATGTTCGCCCTTCGATTAGCATCTCTGGTTTTCTTTCTTACCTGAACAATCTGGTTATAGCGTGAGGACTGACCATTAATTTTCTCCATCTTACTGGATAACACACCATGAGCTGCTACCTTTAAAACACCTGAATGTCAACAGGTTAACTCGTGCCATATCGTTATAATCCCTTTGATATTAGATGCAAATTAAGGTCATATATAGCCTTATCGATAACATGGTTAATTTTAAGGATAAGAATATGCCTGCTGTAATAGATAAAGCCCTGGATTTCATTGGTGCCATGGATGTATCAGCACCAACACCAAGTTCGATGAATGAAAGTACGGCGAAGGGAATCTTTAAATATTTAAAAGAACTGGGAGTACCCGCGAGTGCCGCTGATATTACGACGCGAGCTGACCTGGAAGGCTGGAACCCGGGGTTCACGGAAAAAATGGTTGGATGGGCAAAAAAAATGGAGTCTGGTGAACGCATTGTGATTAAAAATCCTGAATACTTTTCAACATATATGCAGGAAGAACTAAAAGCACTGGTCTAAGTTAAATTTACATCAGCATAAATGGGTCAGGACGCTTTTAATCACATATGAAAAGCGTCCTTTTTCTCACAATCAAATAACCATCGGCTTCTATAACGAAAGCGATACGGATAAGTGTGTTACTCGTCTTCATCCTCAAAACGCGCCACGATTCGCTCGCCGGAATGGTTGGCACGCAGCTCTTCTGCCACCAGCGCGATTGCCTGGCCGCTGCTCATCCCTTGAGCCATCAGTTCCTGGATCCGCTCGACGGCTTTTTGCTGCTGTTCATGGGTGAGTGAAGGTAAACCTGCAAACATTGTTAACTCCTGCTAAATTGTTGGCGCTAATTATTTCATGCTACCCGGCACATAGCCAGTAGAGTCAGGACTGATGAAGACGTTATCTCCCGCTGTGATTACTTTACCCTGGCGTCAGGACGCCGCTGAATTTTATTTCTCCCGCTTAAGCCACCTGCCGTGGGCGATGCTTTTACACTCCGGCTATGCCGATCATCCATATAGCCGCTTTGATATTGTGGTCGCCGAGCCGATTTGCACTTTAACCACTTTCGGTAAAGAAACCGTTGTTAGTGAAAGCGAAAAACGCACAACGACCACTGATGACCCGCTACAGGTGCTCCAGCAGGTGCTGGATCGCGCAGACATTCGCCCAGCGCATAACGAAGATTTGCCATTTCAGGGCGGCGCGCTGGGGTTGTTTGGCTACGATCTGGGCCGCCGTTTTGAGTCACTGCCAGAAATTGCACAGCAAGATATCGTTCTGCCGGATATGGCTGTGGGTATCTACGACTGGGCGCTGGTTGTTGACCACCAGCGTCAAACAGTTTCTTTGCTGAGTCATAATGATGTCAATGCTCGTCGGGCCTGGCTGGAAAGCCAGCAATTCTCGCCGCAGGAAGATTTCACGCTCACTTCCGACTGGCAATCCAATATGACCCGCGAGCAGTACGGCGAAAAATTTCGCCAGGTACAGGAATATCTGCACAGCGGTGATTGCTATCAGGTGAATCTCGCCCAGCGTTTTCATGCGACCTATTCTGGCGATGAATGGCAGGCATTCCTTCAGCTTAATCAGGCCAACCGCGCGCCATTTAGCGCTTTTTTACGTCTTGAACAGAGTGCAATTTTAAGCCTTTCGCCAGAGCGGTTTATTCTTTGTGATAATAGTGAAATCCAGACCCGCCCGATTAAAGGCACGCTACCACGCCTGCCCGATCCTCAGGAAGATAGCAAACAAGCAGAAAAACTGGCGAACTCAGCGAAAGATCGTGCCGAAAATCTGATGATTGTCGATTTAATGCGTAATGATATCGGTCGTGTTGCCGTAGCAGGTTCGGTAAAAGTACCAGAGCTGTTCGTGGTGGAACCCTTCCCTGCCGTGCATCATCTGGTCAGCACCATAACGGCGCAACTACCAGAACAGTTACACGCCAGCGATCTGCTGCGCGCGGCTTTTCCTGGTGGCTCAATAACCGGGGCTCCGAAAGTACGGGCTATGGAAATTATCGACGAACTGGAACCGCAGCGACGCAATGCCTGGTGCGGCAGCATTGGCTATTTGAGCTTTTGCGGCAACATGGACACCAGCATTACTATCCGCACGCTGACTGCCATTAACGGACAAATTTACTGCTCTGCGGGGGGTGGAATTGTCGCCGATAGCCAGGAAGAAGCGGAATATCAGGAAACTTTTGATAAAGTTAATAAGATATTACGCCAACTGGAGAAGTAAGACGTGGAATACCGTAGCCTGACGCTTGATGATTTTTTATCGCGCTTTCAACTTTTGCGCCCGCAAATTAACCGGGAAACCCTAAATCATCGTCAGGCTGCCGTGTTAATCCCCATCGTCCGTCGACCGCAACCGGGGTTGTTGCTGACTCAGCGTTCGATTCATCTGCGTAAACACGCCGGACAAGTGGCATTCCCTGGAGGTGCAGTCGATGACACGGACACATCCGTTATCGCCGCCGCGCTGCGCGAAGCTGAAGAAGAGGTCGCTATACCGCCTTCTGCCGTTGAAGTTATTGGCGTGCTGCCGCCCGTCGATAGCGTAACTGGCTACCAGGTAACCCCGGTGGTCGGCATTATCCCGCCCGATCTGCCGTATCGCGCCAGTGAAGATGAAGTCTCGGCGGTCTTTGAAATGCCGCTCGCCCAGGCATTACATCTGGGTCGTTATCACCCTTTAGATATCTACCGCCGTGGCGATTCACATCGGGTATGGCTGTCCTGGTACGAACAGTATTTTGTATGGGGAATGACCGCAGGCATAATTCGTGAGCTGGCGCTGCAAATTGGTGTGAAACCCTGACTATACTTATCTTTACATCTACAAAACACTACTTGAGACAATCATCGCAATATTAGTTAAATCGCGGTTTTTGATTAGTTTAATTCATGTGAATAGTTAAGCCTGTCGCCGCGTTCCCTCTTACACTATGCGCTGTTATTAGTTCGTTACTGGAAGTCCAGTCACCTTGTCAGGAGTATTATCGTGATTAGTCTATTCGACATGTTTAAGGTGGGGATTGGTCCCTCATCTTCCCATACCGTAGGGCCTATGAAGGCGGGTAAACAGTTCGTCGATGATCTGGTCGAAAAAGGCTTACTGGATAGCGTTACTCGCGTTGCCGTGGACGTTTATGGTTCACTGTCGCTGACGGGTAAAGGCCACCACACCGATATCGCCATTATTATGGGTCTTGCAGGTAACGAACCAGCCACCGTGGATATCGACAGTATTCCCGGTTTTATTCGCGACGTAGAAGAGCGCGAACGTCTGCTGCTGGCACAGGGACGGCATGAAGTGGATTTCCCGCGCGACAACGGGATGCGTTTTCATAACGGTAACCTGCCGCTGCATGAAAACGGTATGCAAATCCACGCCTATAACGGCGATGAAGTCGTCTACAGCAAAACTTATTATTCCATCGGCGGCGGTTTTATCGTCGATGAAGAACACTTTGGTCAGGATGCTGCCAACGAAGTGAGCGTGCCGTATCCGTTCAAATCTGCCACCGAACTGCTCGCGTACTGTAATGAAACCGGCTTTTCGCTGTCTGGTCTCGCTATGCAAAACGAACTGGCGCTGCACAGCAAGAAAGAGATCGACGAGTATTTCGCGCATGTCTGGCAAACCATGCAGGCATGTATCGATCGCGGGATGAATACCGAAGGCGTACTGCCAGGCCCGTTGCGCGTGCCACGTCGTGCGTCGGCCCTGCGCCGGATGCTGGTTTCCAGCGATAAACTGTCTAACGATCCGATGAATGTCATTGACTGGGTAAACATGTTTGCGCTGGCAGTTAACGAAGAAAACGCCGCCGGTGGCCGTGTGGTAACTGCGCCAACTAACGGTGCCTGCGGTATCGTTCCGGCAGTGCTGGCTTACTATGACCACTTTATTGAATCAGTTAGCCCGGACATCTATACCCGTTACTTTATGGCAGCGGGCGCGATTGGTGCACTGTATAAAATGAACGCGTCTATTTCCGGTGCGGAAGTCGGTTGCCAGGGCGAAGTAGGTGTTGCCTGTTCAATGGCTGCTGCGGGCCTTGCCGAGCTGTTGGGCGGTAGCCCGGAACAGGTTTGTGTGGCAGCGGAAATTGGCATGGAGCACAACCTCGGTCTGACCTGCGACCCCGTTGCAGGGCAAGTTCAGGTGCCGTGCATTGAACGTAATGCCATTGCCTCTGTGAAGGCGATTAACGCCGCACGGATGGCTCTGCGCCGCACCAGTGCACCGCGCGTCTCGCTGGATAAGGTCATCGAAACGATGTACGAAACCGGTAAGGACATGAACGCTAAATACCGCGAAACCTCACGCGGTGGTCTGGCAATCAAAGTCCAGTGTGACTAATACTTCTTACTCGCCCATCTGCAACGGATGGGCGAATTTATTCCCGCTTTCTCGTCTGCTGTAATTTTCCCCACTACACTTCCACTGTTGCGTCAGGCGTTTGTCGCCATACGCTTACAGGGTGGCCCGCATGCAAAAAGCACAACGGATCATTAAAACCTATCGCCGTAATCGAATGATTGTTTGTACGATTTGCGCACTCGTTACGCTCGCTTCGACCCTGAGCGTGCGATTTATTTCACAGCGTAACTTAAATCAACAACGGGTAGTACAATTCGCCAATCACGCTGTAGAGGAATTAGATAAAGTACTGCTTCCCCTACAGGCAGGTAGCGAAGTCTTGCTTCCGCTGATTGGTCTGCCCTGCTCTGTCACCCATTTGCCATTACGTAAACAGGCTGCAAAACTCCAAACTGTGCGATCCATTGGCCTGGTGCAAGACGGCACACTTTATTGCTCCAGCATTTTTGGTTATCGCAATGTGCCCGTCGTGGACATTCTGGCTGAACTTCCTGCACCGCAACCACTTTTACGACTGACGACCGACCGTGCCCTGATAAAAGGCAGTCCGGTTTTGATTCAATGGACGCCTGCAGCGGGCAGTAGCAATGCTGGGGTCATGGAGATGATTAACATCGACTTACTGACGGCAATGCTCCTTGAACCACAACTGCCGCAAATCAGTAGCGCCAGCCTGACGGTGGACAGTCGGCATTTGCTCTATGGTAATGGGCTGGTAGATTCCCTTCCGCAACCTGAAAATAATGAAAACTATCAGGTTTCTTCGCAACGCTTTCCTTTTACCATTAACGTTAATGGCCCGGGGGCTACGGCGCTGGCATGGCACTATCTTCCAACACAATTACCGCTGGCGGTACTGCTAAGTTTACTGGTGGGCTACATCGCCTGGCTGGCGACCGCTTACCGAATGAGCTTTTCCCGCGAGATCAATCTGGGCCTGGCGCAACATGAGTTCGAATTGTTCTGTCAGCCTTTGCTTAATGCGCGCAGCCAGCAATGTATTGGTGTAGAGATTTTGCTGCGCTGGAACAATCCGCGTCAGGGCTGGATTTCACCGGATGTGTTTATTCCTATCGCGGAAGAACATCATTTAATTGTGCCACTAACCCGCTATGTGATGGCAGAAACCATTCGTCAGCGCCATGTTTTCCCAATGAGTAGTCAGTTTCATGTTGGCATTAACGTCGCACCCAGTCATTTTCGCCGTGGTGTGCTGATAAAAGATCTCAATCAGTACTGGTTTAGCGCTCACCCGATTCAGCAACTGATCCTCGAAATCACCGAACGCGATGCCTTACTGGATGTTGATTATCGGATTGCCCGCGAGCTGCATCGTAAAAACGTCAAACTGGCGATTGATGACTTCGGCACCGGCAACAGTTCGTTTTCCTGGCTTGAAACATTACGTCCTGACGTGCTGAAAATTGATAAGTCATTTACCGCAGCTATAGGTTCTGACGCGGTTAACTCGACGGTGACCGATATCATCATCGCACTGGCGCAAAGACTGAATATTGAACTGGTGGCGGAGGGCGTAGAAACGCAAGAACAGGCGAAGTATTTGCGCAGTCATGGCGTGCATATTTTGCAAGGGTATTTGTACGCACAGCCGATGCCGCTACGTGATTTTCCCAAATGGCTGGCGGGCAGCCAACCGCCGCCCGCCCGGCATAATGGACATATCACCCCCATTATGCCGTTACGTTAACGCTTACTCATCTTCATCGTGCGCCGGTTGCTCTTTAACAATGCGAACCAGATCAACACGATAATCATTGGCTTCAATGATGGTGATATGCAGTGGCCCTACATCAATCACATCGCCCACACGGGGAATGTGACCATTTGCCGAAATCACGAGGCCCGCGACCGTCGCGATATCATCGTCATCGGCAAGGTGCTCAACATCAAGCGCCTGCTGCAAGGCATGCAAATCTGTACCGCCTTTTACCAGCCAGCCGTCACCGTCGGTAATGATTTCCGGCGTTTCGTCAGCGTCCGGGAATTCACCCGCAATGGCTTCAAGCACATCCAGCGGCGTGACCAGACCTTGTACCACACCAAACTCGTTGGTCACGATAACAAAGCTCCCGCGAGCACGACGCAGCACGCCCAGCAGGTTGATCGGATCGAGGGTTTCCGGGACGATAATCGCCGGAGACGCCGAAGCTATCGCCGCCACATCAACTCCCTCTTCCAGCGCCACCAGCAGTTCTTTAGCACGTACGATGCCGATAATTTCATCCAGTTCACCGCGACATACCGGGAACAAACTGTGCGGTGAGGAGAGCAGCTGCTCGCGGATTTCATCGACCCCGAGATTAGCATCAACCCAGCTTATTTCACCGCGCGGCGTCATGATCCCGCGCAGAGAACGCGACGCCAGCGTCAGTACGCCGTTAATCATGTAACGTTCTTCTTCGGCAAACGCACCTTCCGGGATCGGCATCGGCATCGGGTTATCGGCATCGTGCTGAACATTGGCCTGACGTTTCCCGCCCATCAAACGGAGAATCGCATCGGCAGTACGCGCTCGCAGCGGCAAAGTCGACTGGTGACGAATAAAGTTGCGACGCGCAATCTGGTTAAACACTTCGATGATGATCGAGAAGCCAATCGCGGCATACAGGTAACCTTTCGGAATGTGGAAACCGAAACCTTCTGCCACCAGACTCAGACCAATCATTAACAGGAAGCTCAGACAGAGCACCACCACCGTGGGGTGCTGGTTAACGAATCGCGTCAGCGGTTTTGATGCCAGCAGCATAACCGCCATCGCAATCACTACCGCCGCCATCATCACCGGCAAATGGTTAACCATCCCTACTGCAGTAATTACCGCATCCAACGAGAAGACGGCGTCAAGGATGACAATCTGTGTGACGACCACCCAGAAACTGGCGTAGCCTTTACCGTGGCCGGAATCATGATCGCGGTTTTCCAGCCGTTCATGCAGTTCAGTTGTTGCTTTGAACAGCAAGAATATGCCCCCGAACAACATAATCAGGTCGCGTCCGGAGAAGGAGAAATCCATGACGGTAAATAGCGGTTTGGTCAGCGTGACCATCCATGAAATCAGCGACAGCAGCCCCAGACGCATAATCAGCGCCAGTGATAATCCCAGCAAACGCGCTTTATCGCGTTGTTTTGGCGGCAGTTTGTCAGCAAGAATGGCGATGAAGACCAGGTTATCGATACCCAGCACAATTTCGAGAACAACAAGCGTGAGTAGCCCCGCCCAAATCGAGGGGTCCATTAAGAATTCCATGACAAGCTCCTGCTTAAGGAATAGCTATTCGACGCCAGAAATAATGCAGGCGTAACGACAAAATGCAAACGAAAGGTGCGGCATAAAGTGCCAGAAAGACAGGCGTTAAAAGGCCTGATGCTGAAATGACGTCGGTGACGATCCATACTGCGGGCTACTGCCCTATACTCCATGGTTGTTAAACAGGAGTTAAACATATCAGAGACGCCTCTGATTTGGCAAAGATTTACCTTCCTTTGCAAACGAATGTGACAAGGATATTTTACCTTTCGAAATTTCTGCTAATCGAAAGTTAAATTACGGATCTTCATCACATAAAATAATTTTTTCGATATCTAAAATAAATCGCGAAACGCAGGGGTTTTTGGTTGTAGCCCTTATCTGAATCGATTCGATTGTGGACGACGATTCAAAAATACATCTGGCACGTTGAGGTGTTAACGATAATAAAGGAGGTAGCAAGTGACCATTGCTATTGTTATAGGCACACATGGTTGGGCTGCAGAGCAGTTGCTTAAAACGGCAGAAATGCTGTTAGGCGAGCAGGAAAACGTCGGCTGGATCGATTTCGTTCCAGGTGAAAATGCCGAAACGCTGATTGAAAAGTACAACGCTCAGTTGGCAAAACTCGACACCACTAAAGGCGTGCTGTTTCTCGTTGATACATGGGGAGGCAGCCCGTTCAATGCTGCCAGCCGCATTGTCGTCGACAAAGAGCATTATGAAGTCATTGCAGGCGTTAACATTCCAATGCTCGTGGAAACGTTAATGGCCCGTGATGATGACCCAAGCTTTGATGAACTGGTGGCGCTGGCAGTAGAAACAGGCCGTGAAGGCGTGAAAGCACTGAAAGCCAAACCGGTTGAAAAAGCCGCGCCAGCACCCGCTGCCGCAGCACCAAAAGCGGCTCCAACTCCGGCAAAACCAATGGGACCAAACGACTACATGGTTATTGGCCTTGCTCGTATCGACGACCGTCTGATTCACGGTCAGGTCGCCACCCGCTGGACCAAAGAAACCAATGTCTCCCGTATTATTGTTGTTAGTGATGAAGTGGCTGCGGATACCGTTCGTAAGACACTGCTCACCCAGGTTGCACCTCCGGGCGTAACAGCACACGTAGTTGATGTTGCCAAAATGATTCGCGTCTACAACAACCCGAAATATGCTGGCGAACGCGTAATGCTGTTATTTACCAACCCAACAGATGTAGAGCGTCTCGTTGAAGGCGGCGTGAAAATCACCTCTGTTAACGTCGGTGGTATGGCATTCCGTCAGGGTAAAACCCAGGTGAATAACGCGGTTTCGGTTGATGAAAAAGATATCGAGGCGTTCAAGAAACTGAATGCGCGCGGTATTGAGCTGGAAGTCCGTAAGGTTTCCACCGATCCGAAACTGAAAATGATGGATCTGATCAGCAAAATCGATAAGTAACGTATTGTGTTGATTATCACTCAGTTTTCACACTTAAGTCTTACGTAAACAGGAGAAGTACAATGGAGATTACCACTCTTCAAATTGTGCTGGTATTTATCGTAGCCTGTATCGCAGGTATGGGATCAATCCTCGATGAATTTCAGTTTCACCGTCCGCTAATCGCGTGTACCCTGGTGGGTATCGTTCTTGGCGATATGAAAACCGGTATTATTATCGGTGGTACGCTGGAAATGATCGCGCTGGGCTGGATGAACATCGGTGCTGCAGTTGCGCCTGACGCCGCTCTGGCTTCCATCATTTCTACTATTCTGGTTATCGCAGGTCATCAGAGCATTGGTGCAGGTATCGCACTGGCAATCCCTCTGGCCGCTGCGGGCCAGGTACTGACCATCATCGTTCGTACTATCACCGTTGCTTTCCAGCACGCTGCGGATAAGGCTGCTGATAACGGCAACCTGACAGCGATTTCCTGGATCCACGTTTCTTCTCTGTTCCTGCAAGCAATGCGTGTGGCTATCCACACACAAATCCGGCAAGCAATGCGAGCGTTAATACACACTCACATTCCCTGCCGTCTGCTTGTTGAGGGCAGCGCCCCCAAGCTCCCTCTGAACACAGAATTTCATTCTGTGGCTGCGCGTTCTGCTAACGCGTTGAAGGGGTCCGGTTGATCTC
>ENA-OZAP01000667-OZAP01000667.1-human-gut-metagenome-genome-assembly--contig:-NODE-667-length-9769-cov-5.048281_pt1 | contig 9769 bp, 9 predicted proteins | sample MGYA00244208_ERZ653500 | MGnify/ENA primary metagenome ERZ653500 (study PRJEB26926, sample SAMN06165027) | human gut metagenome | biome: ENVO:00009003; feature: ENVO:2100002; material: ENVO:00002003...
GGCAGCGTCAGATGTGTATAAGAGACAGCCTGTAAAGTTACTAATTTTTTCCGAATATGACTCCCGACTATCCCCGGCTCAATTTTCCTGCCGTCAAATTGCGGATTTCGCAGCGCGGGGAGCAGACGACCGTCTGGGACCCGCTTCGGGGAATCTACCTGGTGCTGACTCCCGAGGAGTGGGTGCGCCGTCATTTGATCGGGTTTCTGATTTCCCATTGCGGAGCACAGCCCATGCGGATCGTTCAGGAGTATGCCGTAGCGATGAACGGATCTCCGCAGCGTGCCGATGTGGTGGTCGTGGACGATCGGGCCTGTCCGCTGATGCTCGTCGAGTGCAAGGCTGCCGGGATCGGAATAGACCGTCAGGTGCTGGCGCAGGCCGTCCGGTACAATTCGGTGCTGGGGGCCCGTTACGTGGTCCTGACCAACGGCCTGGTGCACTATTGTTACGAGTATGCCGAGGGGCGATATACCCGTATGGACCGTTTTCCCCGCTTGTAAGTCATAGGCTTTATGCGGGCCTGATGCGCATGGATTTTTCCCGATACTTTTGCATTCGGATATATTTTGGTTAATTTAATCAAAATATTTGGGGGGGGATTTTTATATTAGTTTTGTACCGAAAAGAGTAAAAGCCCCCCCCCACAATAATTTATTGTAAAAATATCGGAATCTTCTGCATATAGTAAAAGACATTATTTCGTATCTTGGATATTATTTCGTAACGATTGGAAATCAACTCTTTTACATCACTTCAAATTCATTTGCTATGAAAAAAATTATTCTTTCGTGCGCTGCCGCTCTGCTGGCGATAGGAAGCGCCCATGCAACTCCCAAATTTTTGAGTTTGAACAACAAACACGGCAAAACAACTATCAAAATTGAAATCCCTGCATCCGACCGTGATGAAACCAACGGACTTTCAATCGAAGATGTGGTGCTTTATAACAGTGGTAAAACCTTCCAGGCAAAGAGTGTCGATGCAATTTGGGGCGATAATTCCACCGTTATTTTGCAGTTCGAGAAACTTACCGCTTTCGAGGATTGCACACTCTCTTTTTCTCTCAACGGTGAGCCGGTCAGTCTGGATATTCAGAGCTGCCTGGCCGATCGCAAATAAGATTCGCCCCTCATAGTCGGGGTTGGTGGCAAGCGTGCCTGCGCTCTGGGAATGCAGAGTTTATATTTGGGGGTCATGTCTTTCCGATGTACCCTTGGCCAACGATCGCGGCATCGAGCTTATTTGCGGTCTGTGCCGCTTCTGTAATGCCGACACGCCCTTCCTCTCCAAAGAGGGGAAGGGCGTGTCGGCTTCCAATAGCTCCCCGAAAACATATAATCGCGTTTTGTTATTTGTTGCCGGGCGGTCGAATGTCCGTTCGGAACGGTGCGATTTCTCCTGAAGATATCGACTTCGGAGGCGATTCTCCGTTATAGATTCTGGTAATGAGCTTCGATGTATCGTTGGAACGCCTCCCGGTAATTTTCGCCGATCGGAACGTATTCGCTGTCACTTATGAAAACCCGACCTTTCACGTAGCTCCTGATACGTTGCAGGTTGACGATGTAGGAACGGTGGACCCGCATGAACATTTCCGACGGCAGGGCCGCTTCCATGTTCTTGAGCCGGAAAAGAGTCGTGATGGTCGATCGGTCGTCCAGATGGAGCCGTACGTATTCGCCTTCGCTTTCCAGATAAACGATGTCGCTGATGCGTACCAGCGTCGTTTTATAATCGGCTTTGATCGAGATGTACTCCCGGTCGCGCGGGGTGGCTTCCGGGGCCGGGACGTCCCCCTGTGTCTTCCGATAGGCCAACAGTTCATACAGCGATTGCGCTTTGGTTACCGAACGGTTGAAATCGGCGAAGCTGAACGGTTTGAGCAGGTAGTCGATCGCATCGAGTTTGAATCCCTCGACGGCGTATTCCGAATATGCCGTCGTGAAGATAATCATCGGGCGGCTGACGAGCGACCGTACGAACTCTACGCCGCTCAAATCGGGCATGTTGATATCCACGAAAATCAGGTCGATCGGATTTCCGGCCAGATATTGCTGGGCTTCGATGGCGTTGGTGAACGCTTTTTCGAGCTTCAGAAAATTGATTTTGGCGATATAACCCTGTAATTGCCGCAGTGCCAGCGGCTCGTCGTCTATGGCGATACATTTCAGCATGGCATGATGGGGATTATGAGTTTGACGGTATAAACGGCCGGATCGGAATCGTCGATAGCGAGCGTATAGTTGTCCTGGTAAATCAATGCCAGCCGTTTTTTGACGTTTTCGAGTCCGATGCCCGTAGTACCCGACCGGGATTTTTCGTGACGGCTGTTGCTGATGACGGCCGTTACCGCATCATCCCGGTAGCCGATTCGGATCTGGATGAACGAGGCGTGGTTATAACTTACTCCGTGCTTGAACGCGTTTTCGACGAATACGATCAGCAGCAGGGGCGGGATGGCCACTTTATTCGGGATCGAGTCCGGATAGTCGAAACGGATGTCGATGCTGCTGTCGTAGCGGATGCGCATCAACTCGATGTAGTTCTCGATGAATTGGATGTCCTTTTTGAGCGATATGGTTTCGCTGCCCGATTCGTAGAGAACGTACCGCATCATCTTGGACAGTTCGATGACGGCGCTTTTCGCGTATTCGGTATCTATGTCGATCAGGGCGTGGATATTGTTGAGCGTATTCATGAAGAAATGGGGGTTGATCTGGTATCGCAGATAATCCATTTCCGCTTGCAGGTTCTGACGTTTGAGCTCCTCCATTTGCTGTTCGTCGCGCAGGGAGCGATACAGCAGTTTGATACCCATGTTCAGGCCCGTCATGAAGAATCCCAGCAGGATGTTCCAATAGATCGCCAGATCGGTGAATGACGCTTTGCCGTTCAGGATGTAGGGTTCGGTGTCGTATGGAGCGTATTTTTCATAAATGGCGACCAGCGAGAAAACGGCCGTAATGGTCAGCAGATTGACGACCAGATACCATACATAACGATGTTTTCGCAGTAACAGTCTGGGAGCGATCAGGCTGTTGTGGATGATGAAGATCAGCAGATAAGGTGCGATTTTTAGCCAGGCGATCAGGATGTTCTCCAGACTGACGTGTACCTCTTCGAGCATTTTCGAGTTGAGGACCGGTACTAGGATAATCACCATCCATACCATCAGGTACAGGAGGTTTTCTCCGATCATTTGTTTGCTGCTGAATTTCATATTGGCAAAGATAGCGATAAGCCGGAGGCAAACGCAAATTTATTTGCATTTTGTCGAGGCGAAATGTTCGGTGTCAGAGATAGTGAAAGGTGAGGTCAATCGTGCAGGCTTGCACGCAAAGATTGCCGAACCGCATCCTATCTTCTACAAATACAAAGATAGTGAAAGCCGAGAAGAAAACGGGAACTTGTTCATCGTTTTCCGAGGCGCATCCTGTTTTCTGCAAAGATAGTGAAAGGTAAGGACAATCGTACGGACTATTGCGAAGATTTCCGAGGAGCCTTCGAAACAGCTTGCCGCCTGAAAAGGCGGCAAGCTGTTTCGAAGGGAAACTTGTCGGATTGTCGGCGGAAAACCCTTCGATAGCGATTTTTCGTGCGTCATCGAATCGGCCTATTTCTCCAGCAGAGCCGTATTGTATAGGTAGCGCTTGATGCTGCGTTTGGGCGTCTTTTCAAATTCGGTGGGATAGACCGTGATGCTTGCGACCTGTTCGTAGGATGCCAACAGTTTGTTGAGTTCCTTGAGGTTGTTTTCCATGATTCGGGGCAGTTCCTCTTTATCGATCCCTTCGAGCTCCGCCTGTTCGAAGTCGGGAACGACCAATGCCGTCAAACGACCGTTGTGCTCCAGAACCAGCGATTCCTGGACCATATACATGTTGTTGAGTTTGTCTTCGATCTCTTCGGGGTAAATGTTCTGTCCGCTTCCCGTGAGTATCATGGTTTTCGAGCGGCCGCGGATGTAAAGCGTGCCGTCCGGATCCATCGTGGCGATGTCGCCCGTATGGAGCCACCCTTTTTCGTCCAGGACCTTCCGGGTTTCCTCCTCGTTCTTGTAGTAACCCATCATGACGTGCTCGCCGTGCACCAGGATCTCGCCCGCGACGTGTTCGGGATCGGGCGAGTCGATCTTCACCTGGATAAATTCCGAGAGGAAACGCCCGCAGGAACCGGCCTTGAATTCGTTGTCGGGAGTGAAGCTGATGAGCGGAGCGCATTCGGTCATGCCGTATCCAATCGTGATCGGGAATTTGATACTCATCAGAAATGCTTCGGTTTCCATATTCATCGGTGCACCGCCCACGATGAAGATGTTCACCTCTCCGCCGAACGATTCCATCATCTTCTTGCGGATTACCGAGCGCAGGGCGGTATTCAGCAGCGGAATCTTCATAGCGATACTCATCGGCCCCTTTTCGAGCAGCGGCAGTACCTGTTTGCGATAGACTTTCTCGAGAATCAGGGGTACGCAGCAAATGATCGTGGGGCGCACGACCTGCATGGCTTCGATCAGGATCTTCGGAGTGGGAATTTTGCCCAGCAGGGTGATGTGGCCTCCGACGGCCAGCGGCGCGAGAAAGTCGAATGCACAGCCGTAGGCGTGTGCCAGAGGCAGGAACGAGAGCGTGCGTCCGCCGCGCTGGAAATAGTTCGTGCCGGTTTGGGTGTTTATGGCTCCTCGGGCGAAGAGCACGTTGCCCGTCAGGTTATTGACCGAGAGCATGACGCCTTTCGAATATCCGGTCGTTCCCGAGGTGTAGTTGAGCAGGATCATCCGGTCGTTGGGAATCTTGTGAAAGCGGATATGCTCCGGTCCGAACCCTTTCGGATAGGCTTTGCGGAAGTGATTTTCGCGGTTCTTCTGGAAATCCGTCAGTTTCTTCGGATCCCGGCGCTCGTAGATCGCGTTCAGGTCCGTGAGCGAGAAGACGGCTTCGACTTTCCGGATCTGGTCGGCTTCGATCGCGTCCCAGAACGTGTCGCCCAGGAAAAGCAGTCGGCTTTCCGAATGGTTGATGATGTGGATCACGTCGTTGGCATGGAAATCCTGCAGAATGGGCACGATGACCGCGCCGTAAGTGATCGTGGCGATGTAGGTGATGCACCAGCGGGGATTGTTGCGGCCGATCAGCGCAATTCGGTCGCCCTGCCGGATGCCCGCCTCGTCGAAGAGCAGATGCAGCTTGGCGATCTCGGCGCCCATTTCCAGGTAGGTGAAGTTCTCCTGCTTGAAATAGTCGGTCAATGCCGGCAGTGCATAGTTCTCCCGGAAGCTGGTTTCGTAAATATTAATCAGGTTTTCGCGTAACATAGAATTTTCGGTATCAAGTAGTGGATAATTCAATTTTTAGGGCGAAACGCCTGTCCCGGGGGGACTGGTGTCCGGCCGGATTCGGGTTATTCTTCTTAACCTCTTCCGGCAAAGATAATATATGCCGGGAACAAAGCAAATTTCGTGTGTTTCGCTTTTTGACAGTTCGTACAAATCGGTATTCGTTGCGAGCAAATATATGAAAATCTATCCAATCGGTAAAATACCCGTTTTTTGTCGGAAGAATTCGGGGATGCCTTCGTTTTTATTTTACAAGGCCGTTTCAGCCGGTTTCGACAGATCGGATCGCAGCGGAAACAGACACAAATAGATCGAAATCGGACAATACAAGCGTGTTGAATAATGGCGATTTCCGGCTCGCTATTTACCGTGGATTGAATGTCCGATCTGAAACGGGCGGATGAAGCGATCCGAATGACCGTTGGGGCAGGAGATGGAGCAGTCGGATTTTTTTGTGCCTATTCGGATATGGTTCCGGTTTCGGACCTTATTCGATAAAAAACGATTCGCCAAACAAGCGAATCGTTTTTACCGTGCTATTTGTCCGCTTTTCGATGGGGCTTCCAGATGTATATTTTGGATTCCGTGCCGTTTTTCAGCCGAACGATATTTTTGCGGTGGGTGTAGAGCAGCAGAACGGCCGTGACGAACGAGAAGACGATGAAAGGCACCGATTGGTTCACTTTGGGCGAAGCGATCGTGAAGACCGGAAAGCAGCAGCCGGCCACGATCGAGGCGAGTGAAACGTAGTGCGTCATCATCAGGATCACGACCCATACGGCGAAGCAGAGCAGTACTACCGGCGGATAAATACCCGTAATCGCCCCTACCAGGGTCGCCACGCCCTTGCCGCCCCGGAATCCCGCGAAAATGGGGAAGATGTGTCCGAGCACGGCGGCGAATACGGCGATGATCTTGATATTTATCAGCCACATATCGTTGATGTAGGCGTCGTATTTGAGGATCTCGGTCAATGTGACCGCGACGAATCCCTTGAGGAAATCCAGCAGAAAGACCGGCAGGGCTGCTCGGCGTCCCAGTACCCGCAGCATGTTGGTCGTACCGGCGTTTTTGCTGCCGTGTTCCCGGATGTCGATGCCGTAATATTTTTTGCCTATCCATACGGCGCTGGGGATCGAGCCGAGCAGGTAGGCGATGATTATCATCGTGATAATGCAATAGTAAGTCAGTATCATGCCCTTTATTTGTCAGGATTGTATATGCAAATATAAACGAAAAAAATTTAAATACTGCGGCTTTTGGGGAAAATAGTCCGAAGCGAACGGGAAATCCGGGAGTTTTTCGTATATTTGCAAAATTAAATCAATTATTAACCGCTCTAAAATAGTTAATTTTATGATCAATACGAAAGCTTTATTGGAGCCGATGGGGTCTTGGGCCTGGTGGCGTTCCTGGATTCAGTTGTTTGTCGGTTGTGCGATCATGGGATCCGGTTTCGTTTTTTTTATCAATCCTTACAATTTCGTTCCGGGCGGAGTCTATGGCGCCGGCATCGTATTGCATAATATTTTCCCGTCGATCCAGGTCGGTACTTTCGGCTATATGTTCGACGTGCCGCTGATGATTACCGCCGTATTGGTTTTCGGCGGACAGTTCGGCGCCCGGACGGTGGTGGCTGCGCTGTTCACGCCCGGTTTTATGAATATCCTGACGCGGTTGGTCTATTCCGATGCGGCATTTACGGCCGACGGTATCAATCTCGATCCGGCGCTGTTGCTGGGCGGTTCGCTCAACTTGTCGAACGATCTGTTGCTGACCTGTATCATCGGTGCGGTCGTTATCGGCGTGGGGCAGGGTATGGTCGTGCGGACACAGGCTACCACGGGCGGTACGGACATTATCGCCATGTTGCTTCAGAAGTATGCGGGCATCAAGTTCTCCACGGGTATCTTCCTGGCGGATTGCGTGGTGATCCTTTCTGGCTTGGTGGTGATCGGTTTCGGTCTTGGTACGGGCGATAGTTCGGGTTCGGGCTGGGTGCTGACACTCTATTCGCTCATTACGATCTTCATCTGTTCGCGGGTCGTAGCCCGGGTGATCGACGGTGCGTCGTACGACAAGTTGCTGTTCATCATCAGCGATGAAAACGAAAAACTCCGGACATTCATTCTGGAGGATCTGGAACGCAGCGCTACTTTTATCAAGGCACGGGGTATGTACTCCGAGGAGGAAAAGGATATGATTTTCCTGGTGGTCGATCGCAAGGAGGTGCATGCGGTACAGCGTAAGGTACAGGAGATCGACCCGAAAGCATTCTTCGTGGTTACGGATGCCTACGATACCTACGGAGAGGGCTTCAAGCCTTTCCCGGAAGCGGGTGCGATTCAGGCACAGTAATTTTCAGAAATACCGGGGAAACGGGAACCGCGATCGTCGATTCCCGTTTTTCGGTCCTAATTTTACCGGGCGAGTCCGGTTTTGCAACTATGAATAACGAGAAGATAAATACTTTGCGTCCGCTGCAGGGTGCGGGCCGTAAACTTTTTGTCGAAACATACGGCTGTCAGATGAACGTCGGCGATACGGAAATCGTCGTTGCGATCATGCAGCAGGAGGGCTATGTCTATACCGACAAGATCGAGGAGGCGGATGTCGTTCTGATCAATACCTGTTCGATCCGAGATAATGCCGAACAGCGCATTTGGGGACGTTTGCGGGAGATGGCTCATCTGCGCCGCCGCCGGCCGGGACTGCTCGTCGGTATTATCGGTTGTATGGCCGAACGTTTGCGGGAACGGCTGCTCGAAGGGGAGAACCCCGTGGATATCGTCGCCGGTCCGGATGCGTACCGCGACCTGCCCCGCCTGGTGCGCGAAGCGGGCGAAGGCGGCCGGGGCGTCAATGTCCTGCTTTCCCGCGAGGAAACCTACGCCGAAATCGCTCCCGTGCGGCTCGATCGCAACGGCGTGAGCAGTTATATCGCCATCATGCGCGGGTGCAACAACTATTGTTCGTACTGCGTGGTGCCTTATACGCGGGGCGTGGAGCGCAGCCGCGATCCGCAGACTATTCTGAGCGAAGCCCTCAGCCTGTTCGAGAACGGTTACCGGGAGGTGACGCTGTTGGGACAGAACGTCAATTCGTATCGTTATGGAGCGGTCGATTTTCCGGAGCTGATGCGCCTTGTGTCCGAAATTTCGCCGCTGTTGCGCGTTCGGTTCGCAACGTCGCATCCCAAGGACATGAGCGACCGTCTGCTCGAAGTGATGGCGTCGAAACCCAACATCTGCCGCTGCATCCACCTGCCTGCCCAGTCGGGATCGTCGCGGATGCTCGAGAAGATGAACCGCAAATATACGCGCGAATGGTACCTCGACCGCATCGCCGCTATCCGCCGCTATATGCCCGATTGCGCGATTACGACCGACCTGATCGCCGGATTCTGCAGCGAAACGGACGAGGATCATCGGCAGACGCTTTCGCTGATGCGGGAGGTGGGGTATGAATTCGCCTATATGTTCAAGTATTCCGAGCGGCCCGATACGTTCGCTCAACGTCACATGCCCGACGATGTGCCGGATTCGGTCAAGACGGCCCGTTTGAACGAAATCATCGCCTTGCAGAATACGCTTTCGGCCGAAAGCAACGCCCGCGATGTCGGCAAAGAGTTCGAAATTCTGGTGGAAGGTACTTCCAAGCGCAGCGACCGGCAGCTTTTCGGACGTACGTCGCAGAATAAGGTGGTGGTCTTCGATCGCGGCGAGTGCCGGATCGGGGATTACGTGCGGGTGCGGGTGACCGCCTCCTCGTCGGCGACGTTGCAGGGAGAGTTGGTCGAAAGAACCCGCCCGTTTGAAGTGTAATAATTGGAAAAGAAAGAAAACGCATAGTATGAGATTTGACGAACTCGATCTGGAAGACGAGGTGCTGGACGGCATCGACGCCATGAATTTTCAGGAGATGACTCCTGTGCAGGAGCAGACCATTCCGATCATTCTGGACGGGCGCGATATTATCGCCTGCGCCCAGACCGGTACGGGCAAGACGGCTGCCTATACGCTGCCGCTGCTGAACCGGCTGCTGCTCGAAGGCAATGAGAAGAACGTCGTGAAATCGGTCATTATCGTACCCACGCGCGAGTTGGCACAGCAGATCGACATGCAGTTCCAGGGCTTTTCCTACTATATGCCCGTTTCTACCGCCGTAATTTACGGCGGCGGCGACGGCCGCGGCTGGGACCAGCAGAAGCGCGGCCTGCAAATGGGTGCCGATGTGGTGATCGCCACGCCCGGACGCCTGATTTCGCACCTGACCAACAGCCGGGTGGATCTGTCGCATGTGGACTACCTGATTCTGGACGAGGCCGACCGTATGCTCGATATGGGTTTTTACGACGACATTATGCAGATCGTCTCCTATACTGTCTCTTATACACATCTGACGCTGCCGACGAATAGCCTTGTGTAGATC
>ENA-OZAP01000680-OZAP01000680.1-human-gut-metagenome-genome-assembly--contig:-NODE-680-length-9715-cov-4.957143_pt1 | contig 9715 bp, 6 predicted proteins | sample MGYA00244208_ERZ653500 | MGnify/ENA primary metagenome ERZ653500 (study PRJEB26926, sample SAMN06165027) | human gut metagenome | biome: ENVO:00009003; feature: ENVO:2100002; material: ENVO:00002003...
CGTGGGCTCGGAGATGTGTATAAGAGACAGCTGTGATATAGTCGTACTCACCGCCCTTGAGGCAGTTGTGCTCGTCAAGGACATATATGAGCTTAGGGAATGCAGGTGTAACATACACGCCTGCCTCGTTCTTGATTCCCTCAAGTCTCTGTCTGAGGATCTCCTCGATGATCATGGCGTTCTCCTTGATGTACTCGTCGTCCTCTCTGAGGTTGAGGAAGAGAGTGACAAATGGAGACTGGCCGTTGGTGGTCATCAGAGTATTTATCTGATACTGGATAGTCTGGACTCCTGACTTCAGCTCGTCCTTGAGTCTCTCTGTGATGAGCTTCTCAAGTGTGTCAGGGTCTATCTTGTCGCCGAACTCTTCGGTGTATCTCTTTTTATATTTGTTGTAGCTCTTTCTGAGGTACTTTCCAAGGTGACGGACATCGACTGACTGACCGCCGTACTGGCTGGATGCGACAGATGCGATGATCTGAGTCACGATGGTACATGCCACCTGGAAGCTCTTCGGGCTCTCTATGAGCTTGCCGTTCATGACTGTGCCGTTGTCAAGCATATCCCCAATGTTGATAAGGCAGCAGTTGAATATAGGCTGGAGGAAATAATCTGCGTCGTGGAAGTGGATAGCGCCCTCCTCATGAGCCTTGGAGATCTTCTCAGGGAGGAGCATTCTCTTGGTAAGATCCTTTGATACCTCTCCTGCGATAAGATCACGCTGTGTGGATGCGACGGTGGCATTCTTGTTGGAATTCTCCTCCATGACATCCTTATTCCTGTTCTGGATAAGACTGAGGATAGAATCATCAGTCGTATTTGCCTTTCTGATGAGCTCACGGCTGTATCTGTATATAATGTAGGTCTTGGCAAGGACAAACTTGCCGTCGGCCATCAGCCCCTGCTCGATGATATCCTGGATATCTTCAACGAGCATTCTCTTTCGGTTCTTGGCTTCGATGCTTCCGACGATCTCCTCGATCTTCTCGTCAGAGATCTTCTCACAAGGCTCCACCTCCGAGTTAGCCTTCTGGATAGCCAATATGATCTTGCTTCGGTCGTAAGTAACAGCACGACCGTCTCTCTTGATAACTTGCATTTCCCATTCTCCCTGTGTGTGATGTGAATGGGCGTTAAAAAAAGTACGCCCCCTAAATATTGTATACTACCATACAGGAGACATCAATATATGGTATGCCGGCTGAAAAAGCCGCAAAAAAATTAGCGACAAATAAGGTGCCTCGTCGCAAATCTCACACTGATGTCTCAACATGGTCGATTATATCATTCCCAATTTTGTTTGTCTACAGGTTATTTGCAAAAAGTACAAAATATAGAAAAATAAAAAATATGTAGACACAACATATTGTGGATTTGCCTTTGATTAATGTGGGACAGATAAAATACATCACAAAAACAGATGTAAAACTGCCTGTTATAGGAATGTGAAATCATTTGTGAGAATTCTATGAATTATTTCAAATTGCTTTATTTTTACAGGAAAATATGGTATAAGTTTACTCGTTGAAGTTTATCATGAAGATGGTTACACTTCTAATAAAAAGTAAAAGAGGTATGATTATGCGAAAATTTAATAAGGGATGTGCAGTTGTTCTTGCACTCGCTCTGTCCATGTCATTTATGACAGGCTGTGGCGACAGTAATGGTACGAGTGGAAAGCTGGATAATACAGCGAGTAAGGCAACATCTTCTGATGCTACAGAGAGTGCTGACAATTCATCAGAAGAATTTGCTTCTATAGAGGATATGGTGGATCAGTATGCGGCAGATGTCACACTCGGTGAATACAAGGGCATGGAGTATGAGGAGAAGGGCACTGATGTCACGGATGATGAGGTTCAGGCCAAGGTTGATTCATTTGTGAACGGACTTGCTACATTTGATAAGGACACAACCAGCGAGGCGAAGAACGGAGATACAGTAAATATTGACTTTGTCGGAACTGTAGATGGTGAGGAGTTCGAAGGTGGTAACACCAACGGAAGCGGATATGATCTCGTCCTTGGTTCTGGTTCATTCATAGATAACTTTGAGGATCAGATAGTTGGACATAAGCCGGGAGAGACATTTACCGTGAATGTAACCTTTCCTGAGAATTATGGCAAGGATGAGTTAAATGGCAAGGCGGCCAAGTTCGAGACGACACTTAACTATATAAAGATAGATAAACCGGCTACATACAATGATGAGCTGGTTGCAAACAATACTTCATATAAGACAACTGCTGAGTATGAGGCATCTGTACGTGAGCAGCTTAAGCAGAGCAAGGAGGATTCAGCTCTTGCAAGTGCTCAGAATGAGGTCATGGTTGCCGTTATAAACAACAGTACAATAGAGAACATATCAGCAGATGATGTTCAGACGAATGCTGACAAGATCATAACATCCATAAAGACTCAGGCAGAGACAAACGGAATAGAGTATGACACATATATCTACTACTACTATGGATATGATGACAGCGCTGCATTTGAACAGTATGTACAGCAGGTTTGTGAGGAATCACAGAAGGAGAGAATGGTAGTATGTGCCATTGCCAAGAAGGAGAATATCAGTGTCACAGATGACGAGGCTGATAAGTATATAGCTGATTATGCAACGAAGAACAGTGTTGATGAGTCTACACTCAGACAGAATCTTACAGACGTTGAGATAAAGTACAACGCTCTGGCAGAGAAGGTCATGAATTTCCTTATGGACAATGCAAAGGCAACAGCGGCTTCGACAACTGAAACGACAGAGACCTCAGAGTCAACAGACAGCACAGAGGCCGCTGACGCAGAGCAGGCTGAAGAGTAAATAAAGGGGTACGGAGAAAAGATATGAGAGCAAGGAAGATAATTGCAGCAGGAATGGTGGCAGTCATGTGCGCAGGTCTGATGACAGGCTGTGGCAGCAATGACACAAAGAGCCAGTTTAAGAAGTTTTCAAAGTGTGCGACCATAGACAAGGCGGCATACACTGATATCGAATATGTTCCAGCATCGAGAGAGGTGACCGAGGACGATGTAAACAGTGCGATAAGCAGTTTTTGCAGTGACAATTCTGAGACTACACAGGACAAGACCAGCACAGTGGCAGATGGCGACAAGATCAATGTGGACTATGTTGAGACTGTCTCAGGAACAGAGAAGGACAGCAAGACAGATTACACACTGACCATGGGAAATAACACTCTTGGTGATGGCAGTGACGATCAGCTCATAGGAAGCAAGCCGGGGGATGTCAAGACGATCACAGTGACATATCCTGATGATTACAGCGACACAACAGTTGCCGGACTTACAGCAGAGTACAAGGTTACGATCAATTATATATCAGTTACCACGGTGCCTGAGTACACAGACGCACTGGTCAAGAAGGCTACTAATGGTGAGTACACAACAACCGATGACTACACAGCACATCTGAAGGAAGATGTTCAGAAGGACAAGGACGATTCCGCGGACGAGACAGACAGAGCTTCTGTTCTCAAGGCTGTTGAGGAGAAGGTTACATTTGACAAGTATCCTGAGGATGAGGTAGCTTCATACGTTCAGTCCATGGTGTCAAATGTGAGAAGTGCCGCAGACAACTACGGAATCGACTTCGAGGCATATATGAAGTATTTCTATGGATATGAGGACGAGGCATCATTCCTTGAGTACCTTCACACCACAGTTGAGAACGTCATGAAGGAGAAGATCGTTGTGTCATGCATAGCAATGGACAATGACCTCATCGCCGATAACGCAGACATAAAGGCGTACAGACAGAAGGTTATGGACAAGAACAATCTGGAGAATGACTCAGACGTGGACAAGTATTACTCAGAGTCAGACCTGATGTTCTATGCCACAGAGGAGAACGTGCTTGACTATCTCATGAACAGATCAGTTCAGGTGGAGGCAACTGCAACAGATGCATCTGAGGCAGCCACAGAGGAGTAAGCTGCACTCGATATATTTGAATATGGATAAGCTGATAGAGACCGAGGTTTTATGCCCGGTCTCTATTGTCGTCTATAGACAAATGAATCTGTGGTTTATCCACATTGACTAAGGGGCTCCGGGAATTTAAAATAAAAGAGAACATGTCTTTATTTTAAAGATAGAAAAGGAAAGGGGATATTATGAGAAAGAACATTGCGAGAAAATGTCTGTGCATTGCTCTGGCTTCAGCCATGATGCTCGGTGAGGCGGGCACGGCTATGGCAGCCAGTGTGGAAAATGCGGCAGACGGAAGAATTGCTGCCACAGTGGCGGCGGAGGAACAGGCTGATGTGGCGGCAGCCAATGTCAGCATATGGTATGCGGGAGCTTATAAGAACTCAAGGACCATAACGATCAATGCAAGCGGCCGGGCTTACAGAGTTGAGGTCTGGGTCAATGGAGTAAAGTGCGGGGAACAGTACAACGGAGAGGACCAGCAGTCCTTTAGTATTAACTGTGAGATCCCGGCGCTGCTTGATTCCACCTACAACGCAGAGGTCAGAGCCTACGATTCAAATGGAGAGGTGACTGTACAGAAGGTTTCACCGGTCAAAACTGACAAGGTGAGCTTTGATGGTGATCCTAGTGTTAGTGCAGGATATACAGTCGGAAGCACTGGCTATGCAAAACCAGGCTATGTGTCTGTCAGCGTATATCTTGATAGCAGGCATTCAGATGAGGTCAAGTATGAGGTTCAGAGAGCGACCAAGTCAGGTGGGCCATTTACCACGATCGCAACGGGAAGTGAATCTTACACGTCAAGACTTGCATATCTTGACAGCACTGCGAAGACCGGAACTACATATTATTACAGATTCAGGATCGTGAGCGGTTCAGATCAGTATGTGAAGACGAGCAAGGTCATAGCTACAAGTAAGACAGCTTCAGTAAAGGTGGGCATTCCAGAGGTGGATCAGCTCTATGCTTCAAGCATGAATGTATCAGAAAAGATAAGTAAGCCGGGAGTATTCCTGTGGATGACCAGCAATTTTGCAAATCAGTACGATGTGTACCGCTCAACAAACAAGAGCAAGGGCTACAGAAAGATAAAGACTATATATTCTGCTGATTTCACGGACACAGCGGTCAAGAGTGGAACGGTATACTACTACAAGGTAGTGCCAAAGTATTACGACTCACAGACACGAAAGATAACAACAGGAAAGACATCTGGTGTTGTCGGCGTAAAGTTTATCATGAATGCAGCAGGTGCACCTAGCCTTATACAGACAGGCAACAGATCACTGAAGTGTACATGGGCTGCGGACAATACCGCAGACGTATCATACGAGGTATGGGCAAAGAGAACCGATATAACCGGTGATGCATACAAGCGTATGGTGGTCACCAAGAAAAACTCATGCACCCTTACAAAGCTTGATCCGAACGGAACATACAAGGTGATGATAAGGACAGTCAAGAAATCAGGAGCTGCCGTGAGATATGAGACGACAGATACATCTGAGAGGACCATGGGTTACACCAAGAGAGTCCAGGATCTGACTGCGGGAGCTGTATCTTCATCACTGAACGGCAAGAAGGATGTCCTGTCTGTAAGATATTCTCTCACATGGTACAGAGACTGGGGCGCATCAGGATATGTTATATCAGGCCTCAACAGCAGTACAGGCAAGATAGAGACCATCAAGAAGATAACATCGGGAAGAAAGACATCATATACATTTACAAACACAAGTGCCAAGGGCAAGGAGCGCAAATACTCCCAGATATATGTGAGACCATATAAGGGAAAGGCAAGCGGCGAGGATAACACTCTGTGGAATTCAGAGATGCCAAGTGCAAAGCGTGTTAAGGCTGTAAAGAAGAGCGCGACATCGACCAAGATAACATGGTCTGCTGTAAGCGGTGCAAGGGAATACTATGTATACAGAACTACAGAGCTCGGTGTACGTCAGTACATAGGAGCCACAAAGGCGACCAACTTCACGGATGTGAACGTGACAGACGGAATGAAGTATACATACTCTGTTGTTGTAGGCACAGACTTTGGATTCAGCAGCGGATATGATATGTATGTCAGTGACTATACACACAAGCTTGCATCACCGGCCATAACAAAGGTTGTAAATGGTTCCAAGGGTACAGCGACTGTAACATGGAAGAAGGTTACAAATGCAACCAGATACTATGTATATCGCTCAACCAGCAAGAATGGAACATACAAGCTGGTCGGCAAGACTGGAGCTACAAAACTTTCATACATGAACAAGAAGCTCAAGAAGAGAACGACCTATTACTACAAGGTTGTGGCTTCAACAGTTAATGATGGAGGAAAGACAGTCAAGTCAGTTGCATCACATGCAAAGGGAATAAAGATCCGCAAATAGATGAAAAGGGGTAAACTATGAAGAATAGATTGATAAAGAAAGCTTTATGCGTGGCGCTTGCTTCAACCATGGTGTTTGGTGATGCATTGCCAGCAATGGCAGCAGACGGCAGTGCAGATGTACAGTCCGCTCAGGCTGAGGTGGCGTTTGCTGAAGAAGCATCCATAACATATTTTAGTGTAGGAGGTCAGGATACCGTAAGCAGCGGTTCTGTACATATAAGCGCTCTGGGATATGGAACAGAGGCTGTTCTCTATGTAAATGGAGCATGGTATGACTCGTGGACAGACAGTGACTATGACGGAAGCTGGCATGTGGATACGGAATTCAGAGGAGTTGCCGGTGCGACATATCAGTTTAAGCTGGTAGTCAGTGATGACAATGGACAGACGGTGTCGCAGGAGTCGGGAAAGATATATTTTGAAGCACCTAAGTTCAGCCGCAGCAGGAAGCCTTCAGAATACGTATCATATTCTACGGGAGATACCGGATATAGAGAATTAGGTGGAGTATCTGTGTCGTTCCCATTTGACAGCTACGTACAGAATGATATCTGGTATGAGGTGTACAGATCCACAAAGCCATCAGGAGGCTTTACGAAGATTTTGTCGGGCGTCGGTTACATGTATGGAGCTTCTGAAGTGAGGTATTATGATAATAATGTAAAAGTAGGAAATACCTATTACTATATGGCGAAGATAGTAACCGGAACTGACTCATACAATAAGACATCCAGGGTTGTAGAGACATCAGCCGTTGCAAAGGTGGACTGCAGGCTTGGAACAGCGGAGCTTTCAGTCGATAGAGGCGCAAAGGGTGCTGATATAACGGTAAGCGATTACGGCGCTGCCAACCAGTTCGATCTGTACCGTTCAACTTCAAAGACAAAGGGCTTTAAGAAGATAAAGACGATATACACACCGGAGTATACAGATACAACAGTTAAGGCTGGAAAGACATACTACTACAAGGTAGTTCCAAAGTATTATGATGCCTCTACCAGAGCGGTTTCAAAGGGAACTGCAAGTGAGGTCCGCGGCGTAAAGATACTCATGGGTACCACAGAGCTCACAGCGGTTCAGAACACAAAGAGCTCAGTAAAGCTCACATGGGATAAGGCAGCCGGAGCAAATATGTATGAAGTCTGGTATATGAGATCCGATATATCGGGAGACAGATATAAGAGAGCTGTTGCGACAAAGGGAACATCATGCACCATCAAGGGACTTGCATCTGGCGCTGAGTATTCATTCAAGCTTAAGAGCCAGAGCGTTTCAGGTGGAAAGGTCATTTGTGAGAACGTGACATACAAATGGCTCCAGACCGGATACACAGAGAGCGTGAGAGAGCTCGAGGCTGTCTCATCCACGGTATCTGCAAGCAAAGACAAGAAAAACCTGACGATATACACCAATCTCAAGTGGAACAGAGTCTGGGGAGCTTCAGGCTACAAGATATTTGCGAGAAATAACTACACAAATAAGCTTGAGCAGGTTGCAGTGATCAAATCTGCAGCCAGAAATACATACAAGTTCAAGAATACAGGAAGCAGCAGTAAGGGTATTAAGTATTACTCTGCATACGTAGTGCCATACAAGGGTAAGAAGCAGGGCGAGATGACATCCGTCAGCGTCAACTATATCCCTCTTGCTAAGAATGTAAAGGCTGTGAGAAAGTCCACATCCGAGGTCAGAGTTACATGGTCAGCGGTGCCTGGTGCAGATTCTTACACAGTATACAGAATGAACCCTGTTCTCGGCACAACCCAGTGGCTGGGACAGACAACGTCAACAAACTTCAGTGACCGCAAGCTCACGACCAAGCTTGAGTATACATATTTTATACAGCCATCGACAATTGTCAGCGGGGTTAACTGCAGCATTGACTATGAAGTTGCAAGGCAGTATAAGGCAGTGTATACACATGCTGTAGGTACACCAAAGATGTCAGGTGCATCTAACACCGGAGCCAAGAAGATCACAGTAAAGTGGAGTAGCGTTACAGGAGCGAAGAACTACGTAGTATATCGCGCAACAAAGAAGAATGGTAAGTACTCTAAGATCGGTACAACATCATCATGCAGCTTTACAGACAAGAAGGCTGCAAAGGGCAAGACATACTATTACAAGGTCGCTGCAGTGGCAGTTAACGACGGTGGATGTGCTGCTCAGTCAGCATACTCCAAGACCGCCAGTGCCAAGAGTAAAAAGTAATGGCATATGTTAGGTAATAACAAGCAGTAGATATATTTGCGGGAAAACATATATACATGCATGGAAATGTGGTAGATATGTTTTCCCTTTTTTATGGGAAAATGCTTGCGGAAATGCAAAAAAAGTGGTTGACATACCAAGGCAAACAGTATATTATATTAACGTTCGTTGTGAACATGCGGAAGTGGCGGAATTGGCAGACGCGCAGGCTTCAGGTGCCTGTGGTAGCAATACCGTGTGGGTTCAAGTCCCATCTTCCGCATTTTTTTATACCATAGTATGCGGAAATGCTGAGCTGTGGAGTCAATAATTTATGATATTTAGGAGGTATGTGCGGCAATGGCAGAGAAGAAGAATGTGGTTACTTATTCAGGTCTCAAGAAGATAGAGGAAGAGCTTCAGGATCTGAAGGTTAATAAACGTAGAGAGATCGCAGCTAAGATCAAAGAGGCCAGAGAACAGGGAGATCTGTCAGAGAATGCAGAGTACGATGCAGCCAAGGACGAGCAGAGAGACATCGAGGCAAGAATCGAGCAGCTTGAGGCAATGCTTAAGAATATAGAAGTAGTTGATGAGGATGAGGTCGATACAGGAGTTGTGGGTATCGGATGCAAGGTAATTGTATATGACTACGAGTTTGCCGAGGAGATCGAGTATGATATCGTGGGATCATCACAGGCTGATATCATGAACAACAAGATCTCTGATGAGTCACCAGTTGGAATGGCACTCAAGGGTGCAAAGGTTGGTGAGGAAGTTCTGGTGGAGGCACCGGACGGAGAATTTAAGTACAGAGTACTTGATATTAAGAGACAGGAGCTGTAAGAGAAGATGGCAGAGCAGAATAACAAGGGAAAAGATCAGGATCTTAATAAGCTGCAGATGGTGCGCCGCGAGAAGCTGGCAGACCTTCAGGCGGCAGGCAAGGATCCATTTGTCATAACAAAGTATGATGTGCAGCAGCACAGCGCAGATGTGAAGGAGATGTACACAGCACATGAGGCAGAGCTTCTGTCTGGTAGACAGACACCTTCAGTTGAGGACCTTGAAGAGGCAGAGAAGAGAGAAGTTTTAAACAACGATTACAATGAGAGAAGAGCCATCATGGATGCTTCACCCTGTCTCTTATACACATCTGACGCTGCCGACGAATAGCCTTGTG
>ENA-OZAP01000688-OZAP01000688.1-human-gut-metagenome-genome-assembly--contig:-NODE-688-length-9673-cov-3.443231_pt1 | contig 9673 bp, 7 predicted proteins | sample MGYA00244208_ERZ653500 | MGnify/ENA primary metagenome ERZ653500 (study PRJEB26926, sample SAMN06165027) | human gut metagenome | biome: ENVO:00009003; feature: ENVO:2100002; material: ENVO:00002003...
GTCAGAATCTCCTTCAAAGAAACGTTCCACATGTTCAATGTAACCGTTCGAACCTCATCTCCACCATTTACCTCTGCCGACAACTTCTCCGATATCAAAAAACAACTCAAACACACAAAAACACAGGTAAACCATCCTCTCGACATAAACTTCTTCATCTTATCTTTATTGACTTTTCATCCATAAGACAGGAAAACAGGAAAAACCCCTACTCGATCCGGAAATTTTTTTAAATCAATCATAAACGGCAAACGGATTCCAAGAGGGTTCTTTATCACCGAAAGGCATTGTAAAACGGCGATGGGCCAGTTGGCAACCGGCAACAATTCCAAAACCACCTTCGACATTCGTATAAGTGGCGGTGGGTTCCACCAAACCATCTAAGTAAGCATCACCCAACGAGATAGAGAAATTACGGATTACAACCAGATACCGATAGTATTCTTCCGAAATAGCCATCAGACGAATATCATAATGCACCGTTGTCGTTACAGAATCGCCCTTAAAGGAACTATCGACAGGCCAGAAAGAAGAGCGGACCGTATAGTCTTTGCCATCGAACATATCGTCCGTAAACGTGCCCCGGCAAGTCGTCCCATCTAACTGTTCAATAACCGGATTCGTCACTGTCGAACGAAATACCGGATCTTCATAAACTACACCCAACCAATCCGTATAATTAAGTTCTGACCGGTACATCGAACTACAGGTTATCACACTGTCTCCCTTCTGGAACTCTGTCTGTTTTTCAATTATCAAGCGATAATAGTTTCGTTTATCCGGCTTGTCACGGAACCGGACATACAGCCGTATGGAAGGATATTCATATCCTCCATAACCAAAGCGGGTAAAACGGACCGTATCGACAGACAACACCTCCACCGGATCCGGGATAACTGTCTCTCCCCCTACCGGATCGAAACCACCCGCCTCTCCTTCCAGCCGTAAGCGATCGCCGGCCCTCACACGGCATCTGGGCAACACGTACCGTCCTGTAAACCGGCTATCGGAAACGGGCTGCATACGTCCTTGCAAACGGTCGTTTATAAACACTTGTATGCTGCCATCCTCGACCCCGTCGTCCGTAACCGTGTCCAAGACAAACCAACTTTTGGACAAGAAAGCCGTCACATCCGTATCCGGCGAAACGGAAGCATTCAGCACCAGGCGTGGAGAAACGGGCGGAAGGACCAGCACCACGTCGCGGGTACAAGAGGCAAACAAAAGCAGGCACAAGGCAAACAGTATCTTCTTCATCGCCATCAGAATTTATATGTATAAGAAACGGAAGGGACGAAAAGAAACAACAAGGTCTGCTCCAACACGACCTCCCGCCCTTTTTCCGTTTGATAATAAATAGGCCGGACTGAGAAAGGATTCGCCTTAAAATAGGCATTGCAAAGACTCAGGTTCCAGATTCCCATACGCCCGTTCTTCTTATACCGGTAGAAATTAGCACCTAAATCAAGCCGGTGGTAAGCCGGAAGCTGGTAATTGTTGCGCGAACTTGCGTTCTCGCCATATCCCCACCTAAGCTCCTCCTGATAGCCGCGCTCCGTCAGCTCCGGTAACGGGCGGTATTGCACATCCTGAATCGTCAGGTGATTACCGGACTTATACATCCAGGCTGCCGTCAGCTCCACTTTCCTAGAAAGTTTGTAGGAAGCGACGATATCGACTTTATGCCGGTTGTCGTATTTGGAGGGGAAACGATGTCCTTTGTTGACCGTCCCATCCGGAAACCAGCGATCGGACCAGGAGAGCGTATACCCGATCCATCCGTTAAACCGCCCGGTCTTTTTCTGCACCATCAGTTCCAAGCCGTAAGAACGTCCCTTCCCCACTCCGACCCGGTCTTCCCACCCCTCAAAAGAGGGAAGAACCGGACCGTTATCCTTATATTCCACCAGATTATTCATCCGTTTGTAATAGCCTTCAGCCGAGAAATCCAATTCTTTATAATGCCAAAATAGGCCACCCGTTACCTGATGCGCATGCATCGGACGGATATTCCCGGTAACCGGAACCCAGATATCCGTCGGCTGGCTGATATAGCTGTTGGACAATAAATGGATATATTGGTTCATCTTCGTATAGGACACTTTTGCCGACAGGTTCCGCCCTAACAGATAGCGGGCGGAAAAACGGGGCTGGAATGACTGGTATGTCTCTCCTTGCACATGGAAAAGGGTAAAGCGCAACCCGGCATTCACCCGCAACCGGTCGGTCAGCAACATTTCGTCTTCCGCATACAGGGAAACTTCGTGGCCATGAATCAAGGAATGCGAAAAGACCGTATTATTCATTTGCGAAACAACCGAATCCTTATACCAGGAACTCATATTGCTCTGTTCGGGACGAAAAAGATAGAACAGGTAATCGCCTCCCATCCGGACCCGGTGGTCGACATTCGGGCGATAGTCAAAAGAGGCTCTCAGACTCACATCTTCCATAGCCGAACGATAATGCCCTTCCTGAAAATAGACCTGTCCGCTCTTATCCGGCGATGAGACAAAAGCATTCTGCTTCTGGATTATATGCGAACGATAGCGGGTATATCCTCCGGTGAAAGTGGCAAACAGTTTCCGGTTAATCAGGTAGTTCCACCCGGCAGACCCGATCAGATTTCCCCAGCGCCAACGGAAGTCCCGATCTTCACCATGTATATCTTTCGAATCCTCACCGTTACGATAACTGTCACTTCCCATGTAAAAACTCAGATAAGCACGGCTACGGTCCGTAAAAGAATAATCGACTTTAGCATTCATATCGTAGAAATGGTATCCCCCCTTCCATTCAGTATCGGCCTTCTTGTTCACTGCCGTCATGAGTGGCCAGGTAATCAATTCCATCCAAGTACGCCGTACCGACACGTTGAACGAAGACCGATCCTTGATGATCGGCCCTTCGAGATTGGCACGCGCCGCCAGCAAGCCGATCGAGATATTCCCGTGATATTCTTTCCGGTTTCCTTCGTTTGTACGCACATCTACAACAGAAGAAAGTCTCCCGCCGTATTCTGCCGGAAAACTTCCTTTATAAAAAGTGGCATTCTTCACAGCATCCGGATTGAAAGCCGAAAAGAAGCCTAACACATGGTCTGTATGATAGACCGGATTTCCATCAAGCAAAAACAGGTTATCGTCGCCATCACCTCCCCGCACGAACAAGCCACTCATGCCTTCTGTTCCTCCGGTCACACCCGGTAGCCGTTGCAAAGTCTTGACAACATCCGTTTCGCCCAACAGGGCCGGCAACGATTTCACCCGGCTTGCCGGGACATCCGACACCCCTACCCGACTGTTCAAAACATCCGACCGGGGAGAAATTCCTTTTATCACGACTTCCCCCAGTACCCCGGCAGGCGATAGGGAGAGATCGATCATCGTGTCGCAGGTCAACTCGAACGTAACGAAACAGGGCTCGTAGCCGACATAAGAAGAAGACAGCACCACTTTCCCCGGAGGTAGCGTAATACTGTAAAAGCCGTAATTATTGGAAACCGATCCTTTTCCGGAAGAACGCTCCACCACGGTTGCCGCAATCAGACTCTCGTAGGATACGGAATCCCGCACAAACCCACTGATGGTATATTGCCGGGGTTTCCGTTTCAATATAACATAACGTCCCGTAATCCGGTAAACAAGAGGTAAAGGCTCGAACAACCGTTTCAGGCAATAAGAAAGAGACTCGTCGCGCGCCGTCAACGAAACATGGCGGAATTCTTTCAACATCGACGATTCATAGGAAAAAAACAGGCCGGTCTGCTTTTCGATCTCCAGCAAAATATCCTGTAACGGTACCCGCTTCATATCCAGCGTGACAGTAGGAGTCGGGTCCGCCAACAGGGGCAAAGGTTCTTTCGCTCCGATCAGCGGGCAACATATACAAATCCCGATGACAAATAGGTAAACACGATACATATTTTTTATTTATCTTTCCGGGGAACCAATCGGATATCCAACGTCTGATTGATAACCATCAGGACTTCGTCAAGAGGCAGATCGTTGAATGTTGCGGTCAGTCGGGAATCCGGCGAATCCACTTTGTTGATGATCTCCACCTGGTAATACTCGTTCAGGTCCCTGATCACCTTCTCCAAAGGCGTATCGTTAAACCTCAACTGCTTCGTTTTCCAGGAAAGATTATTCGGATTCTCTTCCTTCAGGATATCTATTTCTTTCTTTTCATTCGAATAAGAGGCCGACATTCCCGCTGTCAGGATAACCGGTTCAGGCTCCTTTCCGGCAGCAAAACGCACTTTTCCCGTAACGACATCGACTTCCGTCATGTCCGGTTGTTCACTAACTTGGAAGCTGGTACCTAAAACCGTCACCTCCGTCATGGCAGTATGAACGGAAAAGGGGCGCGCCTCGTTCCTCTTCACCTGGAAAAAAGCTTTTCCCGTCATCTCCACCACACGTCTTTCCTTTCCATATTTCTTCACATCATACCGAAGTGTCGAATTTCCGGCCATAGAAACCAGCGTGCTATCCGGCAAATAAACATCTTTTAATTGCCCCGATACAGTAGCGACAGATACCCATTCGGGATTATTACGCTCTTTCACATAAAAAGTGCCGAATCCAATAAGCAAAAGCACAACAGAAGCGGCCGCCATCCAATAACGGCGAAAAGCGACCTGGCGGCAGATTCCCTGCCGAAAGGCAAACCGTTTCCAAGCCTTATCCTCATCCAAGCTCCCCTCTTTGTAGTGCCGGACTACAAAACGAAGGCGTTTTTCAAATCTATCATCTCGCTCGTTGTTCTTCATTTCAATTGACAATTGATAATGGACAATGGACAATTGCCACAACCCTTTCCATTGTTTATTTTCCTAATTTAAATTTATACCCGACAGATAAACTGAAAGTATGGTATTTCAAGTCGACCGAATCATATTCGTATTCCTTGCCCAAAGAGGCATCGTAACCGACATTCATCACACAGGAGCCTATTTCCAATCCTGCCTGAAACGAAAGTCCCCAGTCGAAAGAGTTATCGTGCGTCCAACTTTCATGACTAAAACCTTTCTCTACCCATCCGCCACCATACAAATAACCTCCATTACCTCCATAATAGATAGAGCCATAACTTTCATGACTGCTACTATTACCCGGTGTATATTCATTATACACAGCTATATTTTTATCTCCCATCGAATAAGCGATATAAGGACCGGCAGCCAGATTCAACCGTACATTATCCGCTAAACGGAATGACAAATTCGCCATCAACGGGACTTGCAAGAAATGACGCCTCGTCTTATAATAGCTTTTACTAAAAGTAGACTCCGACTGATCGTCTATTGTCGGGTAAATGTTCCCGAACGAAGTCGATTGTCTCGAATATCCCCGTTGAGCATAATACAACCCCGATTTCAATGAAAAACGGTCCGGTTTAACAACATACTCCACTCCAACTCCGATTTTCCAACGGGCATTCCAAGTGTATCCCGGTTCATCGATATAAGAAGAGCCGCCTCTCTTGACGGCCGTCATCCCGACTTCCGGCGTCAACGACCACCGTTGTGCGCTCACCGATACCACACTCATCATCAACATCACAAATAACACGAATTTCTTCATTTTTCTTTTTTGTATTAGTGATACATAAACATTTAACCTTTCTATCACTAAGACCGGAAATCTGAAAAAACCCCTATTCATTCAAGAAAAAAAGAAACAATAAATCCGTATGGCAGTTTCCCGCAAAGTCTTTAATGCTTTTCCCATCTGGTTTTCAACTGTTTTAATGGAAATATGCAACTCCTCCGCAATCTCCTGATATTTCAATCCGTCCCGCTTGGAAAGCAGAAATATTTTCTTCCGTTCAGCAGGCAATCCGTCGATAGCCGCCCAAAGACGCGCATCCCGTTCCGATTGATATATCTGTTCCTCTTCCGACAGGTCTTCTATATCAGCAATACATTCCGTTGTCTGTAACATATCGGAAGACTGGGCGATAAGCGTAAGGGAACGGTTCCGTACCGCCTGATAGAGATAGGATTTAAAGTTAGCAATTACCATATCATGGCTGTTCTTATCCCAAACATCGGCAAAAACCTGCTGCACGACGTCCTCGGCATCTTCCGTTTTTTCTGTAAAACGGAGTGCAAACAGGCACAAGGGCTTATAAAACTCCTTGAAAATACGTTCAAATTCACCCGCAGATATTGCCGCCATACATTTGTTACTTGTCTCTATTCACTGCAAAGTAAAGTAGTTTTCCATTTAATAATCCGATTTTCAGGTTCTTTATTATGATTTTAATAAATTATACCGCACAAAATCACCTGCCTTGCAAACATAAACAAAACACGGACTACACAGACTACACGGTTTTAATTCATCCGTGAGGTCGGTGCAATCCGTGCCTCAAATATAGTAAGCCTGAATATGCTTATCCTCTGAATCCGATAATCTCACGCACTTCACGCAACGTTTTCGCAGCGCTCTCGCTTGCTTTTTCGGCTCCCATGCGGGCTACTTTTGCCAAATAGTCTTCGTTGGAACGAATGTCCAAGATACGTTCACGAATCGGAGCACAGAAATTATTGATATCTTCAGCCAACTGCTTTTTCAAATCTCCGTAACGGATCTCGCAATTGTTATATTTCTCATTGAAGAAATCGAAAGTATCTTTTGTCGATACGATCTCCATCATCGTAAACAGATTGGCAATCGGTTCGGGTTTCACACTGTTCGGTTCCGTCGGACCTGCATCTGTCACAGCTTTCATCACCTTCTTCTTGATTGTCTTTTCATCGTCGATCAGGTAGATAGCATTACCTTCGCTCTTCCCCATCTTGCCGGATCCGTCCAGTCCGGGAACTTTGATCGCCTTATTGGAATAATAGAAAGAGGCGGGTTCCGGGAAACATTCGACTCCGTAAGTTGCATTGAAACGACGGGCAAAACGGCGCGCCATTTCCATATTTTGTTCCTGGTCTTTCCCTACCGGTACTTTCACCGCCTTATGAATAATGATATCGGCAGCCATCAGAGTCGGGTAGGTCAGCAAACCGGCGCTTACGCTATGTTTATTGCCTTCGTTGAAAATTTCCTTTTCCACATCCCCTTCCGTGGTGTTGACACGGTCGATGTGCAACTGCTGGCGTGCCTTATCCTTGAAAGAAGTAGTACGCATCAACTCGCCGATCCCTGCATTCATATTCAGATACAGATACAATTCGGGAATTTCGCGCACATCGCTCTGAAGATAGATGGTCGCTTTTTCCGGATCGATGCCACAAGCCAGATATTCGGCCAGGATCGTCTTTACACTGTTACGGATATTATCAGGATGCGGATGTGTAGTCAACGAGTGCCAGTCTGCAATAAAGAAAAAGCAATTATACTCATTTTGCATTTGCAAAAATCCTTTTACTGCTCCGAAGTAATTCCCCAGATGCAAATTACCCGTTGGGCGAATGCCACTTACTACTGTTTCCATTTTCTTTCTTAAATTATTAATATCAAATGGCGACAAAGATAGCAATTATTTTGACAGATTCCGAATCTTTATGCCTCCGGCTGATCCAATATCTCATCATGAAGATATGAAAAACAAAAATATAGTTCATGTCTATCAATAATTCGGACAAAGCCGTTACGATCATATCGTAATTAAATAATATTCGTATATTTGTATCGTGACAACATATTAAAAGCAAATAAAGTCATGAATAAATTGTTATACCTTTTATTGATCGCTGTCTGTTGGAGTTGCAGTCAGGATTCTGAAACAGAAAAACACCAGAGTAAACGGGATCAGGTGGTCGACGTACGGGACAAAATGAAAGAGTTTTCAACACAAGATGTGCTGATAGGCCGGATATCGAGGACTTATCTAATCGACAATTATTTAATTGTCACCGATTATAATTCACCGGACAAACTCATTCATCTGTTTGACAAAAACACATTCGAACATCTTGCCAGCAGTACATATCAGGGACAAGGTCCGGATGAGATTACAATTATAGGCCATGTCGGAATCGACGAGACGAACCGCCGCTTCTTTGTATCGGATCACGGCAAACTGAAAATATTCGCTTACGACCTGGACAGTGTTTTAACGACTCCGGAATATCAGCCAAGTGTAAAAATAGATATGAAGAAAAAACTGTTTCCGGATGATTATTTATATTTGAATGACACACTTTGCATTGCCAAAATCATCGAACCGATAGGTAACAACGATTATAAACCTTCGGTTGCCAGATGGAATATGGCAACCGAGGAAATAAATCCTATGCCATACGAATATCCCGATTTGAAAAAAGTCCGCTTCATATACGCTGCATCCGCAGAGCACCAATTATATGTCCAGTGTTATACTCAATACGACCTGATGACCATCTGTGATTTTAACGGGAATTTAAAATGCAATATCTACGGCCCGAAATGGGTAAACGAAAAAACACAAACCCAGCACTATTCTCTCGGAGTTGAATTTTGTGGAGATAAGATTCTGGCCCTTTATTCCGGTGGCGATCACCGCACAGACGCCTACTATCCAACAAAGTTCCTGGTCTTCGATTTAAATGGCAATTACCTCAAAACCCTGGAAACCGGATACATGATAACCGATTTCTGTTATGACAAAGAAAATAACCGGCTTATCATAAACTTAAACGATGAAATACAGTTCGCTTATTTGGATTTAGAAGGGATAATTTAGACTATATCAGTCCGACAGTCTTGGCTATGCAAAGAAACTTTACTATCGTTGTTATATTACGGACTGAATACACAATTCAGATAGATAAAAAGAGTAGATTCACATTCTGTCAGCCAACTTTGAACAAGTCTGTTTCCAGTATAATTTGGAAAGCCAGAAGAAAGATATCCTTCAAGCCTTTTCGCAATCGGATCACGATTTGTTCCAAGTGCTTTTTATCAGCACTCCCGATTTATTTGCGTGTTTGGGATTAACCCAGACACGCAAGTTATTGACAAACTTTTCAAAGAACTCATTTTATTTACTGCCAGAGCCGCTTAGGGTTGGCGAATTTTTAACGAACTATTGTGTATGAAATATACCAAAGAAAAAATAGGACCTTATCTTATAAGTTTTTCCCATTTCCTCTGTCACTGTATCACTGATTTCTTTCTATCAGTTGATATTCAAATTGTTTCATTAGTGATATATGCCCGTTTTCTCTATCACTGCCCTATCACTGACAATCCCCTGTCTCCCATCCCTGCAAATCACTCGATTATTTTATGCAAAAACGGGTGTAAAATAGGTAAAACCGGGTGTTTTTTATTGTTCAGCACGGTACTTTAGTTGCCAGACACCCCCATGTTGCCCCCTCTTACACCCAGGTGTAGAGGGGCGATACATCCGGGTGTGAAGGATGGTAACATGGGGGTGTTTACGGAATTATGTACTTGTCTTTACTAAAAAAAGAGAGGGCTTTTGTGGAATGAAGAACCGTATTTCGTCGATTTACTACCTGCCACATTCGTTTTTACATTTGTTTATTCGACTCTTTTATATGCTCTTTCAAAAACAAAAAGAGGATAGCACACTGATTCTTAATCATATATCAAAAGCTCCATATTTCAGAAGTGATAGAGGAGTGATAGAGGAAAACGTCCTGTATCACTGCCTCTGACGCTTGAATATGAATAGCTACAACCTTCGTAGTGATAGAGTGATAGAG
>ENA-OZAP01000705-OZAP01000705.1-human-gut-metagenome-genome-assembly--contig:-NODE-705-length-9551-cov-6.829191_pt1 | contig 9551 bp, 2 predicted proteins | sample MGYA00244208_ERZ653500 | MGnify/ENA primary metagenome ERZ653500 (study PRJEB26926, sample SAMN06165027) | human gut metagenome | biome: ENVO:00009003; feature: ENVO:2100002; material: ENVO:00002003...
AGGCTATTCGTCGGCAGCGTCAGATGTGTATAAGAGACAGGCCATACAGATCGTTATAGGTTTGCCAATCGGCAGTCATCATCGGCACATTGGTTTTTCCCATCAGGATCGCCCCGGCAGCGCGTAAGCGTGCGATGGAAGGAGCATCCTGCGTCGCCCGGTTATCTTTCAGATAATGGGCACCGGACGTGGTTAACCACCCTTGCACGTCAAACGACTCCTTAACAGTACAAGGTAATCCGTGCAACACGCCCCTTGCGCGCCCCTCCAGTCGCTCACGATCGGCGCGCGCGGCGGCCTCCAACGCCAACGCATAGTGCTGCTGCACCACCGCATTCAACGGCTTGTTAAACTGCGCCATACGTGAAAAATAGTGATTCACCAACGCCACTGAGGTGGTTTCTCCGGACGCCAACTGTGCCAACAGTGTCCCTGCGCTACGATAGCTCTGCTCACTCATCGCCCTTTTCTCCCTGTTGGGCACGTTTACGCCGCAACGCCAGATTCTCGCGCGCAGCGCTGACCTGCGAAACCTCAGCCTGCGCTAATACGATATCGTGGGCGGCGGGTAGATTGTGCAGTTGCTCATCAAGGTAACGCGCCACATCCGCGATGGTTGGCAGACGGAACAGATCGACAATGGGAATCTCCTGCCCGATAATCGCCTCAAGTGCCTGCTGAATACGCACCAATTCTATAGAACTGCCCCCCAGCGAGAAGAAATCGTCTTCGGCCGACACGTGGCTCACGCCGAGTACCTCCTGCCAGAGCGCCACCAGCCGCTGTTGTAACGCACTGTCCACCTGGATTGGACCCACGCCGTCACGCTGGTGGGCAATTTGTTCGCCCTGCAGCTGTAATTTTTGCCGATCTAGCTTGCCGTTAGCGGTTAACGGAAAATCGGTCGCTAACATCAGATCACTCGGCACCATATAGTCAGGCAGTTGCTGACGCAGGCCGCGCAGCATGGCATCTTTGTAGCTCTGCATGTCCAGCGGCGCAGCGGTTTCCTTCGGTTTCTCATAGGTGGAGAAATCGCGCAGCAATGCTGCAGCACTTGCCGCCTCTTGCCCTATCGCGCCCCCCACGGTGCAATGGACATAGCGATGATGTGGCGACAATTGAAAATGCGATGCCACAGCGGAAAAGTCTGCCATCCCAAGTTGGCACAGCCCCAATCCGTAGCGCGGCGCATCTTCTTCCAGTAAATGGCAGAGAGTACCTGCTTCCATCACCGAGAAGTGCCAAGCTGCCTCTTGCCCATAGAATGGCGAGATCACCGCCATATCAGCCACCATAAACAGCGTGAATGCCGCCCGATCGGCAATAGACTGATTAGGTCCGGCATGAAAACCACTGTTCAGCTCGACTTCTGGTGCTACCGGCATAAGACAGCTCTGTCGCGGGTCGAAGTAGTAAATACCGGATACTCCCTCTTCGATCTTGTCTGGATGCAGGTACACGTAGGTTTGCACCGGGTATAGCCCCCCGGCGGACGCATAGGCATACTTGGCAAAAGGTAGACCGGGTAGACGCATCTGCCCCAAGCCCGACAGCAATTGCCCCAACTGTGCCAGCGTGGTTTTTTGCGCGCTGAAATGACGATAGCTGCGGCGTTTGATGTAACGTGTGCTATCCGCCGGTGCCGTCAGTGCAATGCCCAGACCATCCAGCGCGCGAATATGTGGCTCCTTGAGTTTGAACGCTAGACGCTGTGCCGGATTCACAATAATACCCTGCGCCAGTGCCGCCGCCTCCGCTTCCTTAGCTTGCAATGCCTGCGCCTGGTGGCGATCGTGCAGTTTGGCAAAAGCGACCAGCCGACGATGTTGAGAATTACCCACTGCCACCACCACTGACTGCTCCACATCGGGATGTCGCGCAATGCAGCGCTCGATTTCCCCCAGTTCGATACGGTAACCATTCACCTTCACTTGGGTATCGTTGCGCCCCAAAAAGGCGACTTGCCCGTCAGCAAAGTAGCGCCCGCGATCCCCAGTGCGGTAAATTCGCTCACCACTCGCTTCGCGCCAGACAAAGCTCGCCGCCGTTTTCTCTGCGTCGTTCAGGTAGCCTTGTGCCAGCCCCATCCCGCCAATGCAAATCTCTCCTTCCACCCCGACCGGACATTCCTCCAGTTGCGCATTTAGCACGTATACTGGCTGGTTGCGCAGGCCCCGACCGTAGGGAATACTGGTCCACGTCGATTCCACCTCACCTATCGGGTAGTAGACCGACCAGATGGCGCACTCGGTCGCTCCACCCAGACTGATGATGTCCATCGTTTCATTGAGCCGCTCGCGCATCTGCTCCGGTAACGTTAGCGGGATCCAGTCGCCGCTCAACAGTGCCAGACGCAACGTCGGATAACTCATCCGATCGCCGCTGTGGTATTCGCACAGCATCTGCATCAGTGCGGGCACTGCATTCCAGACGCTTACATGACCGTGTGCCATAACTGTCTGCCAATGACGCGGATCTTTTTCCCGTCCTGCTTCCGGCAGTACCAGCGCTGCACCCACCATAAAAGGCGCAAAGGCATCGTAAACCGACAGGTCAAAGCTCAATGATGACAGCCCGAACACCCTATCCTGCGCATTGAGGCCAAAGCGTTCGTTGATGTCTTCCAGCGTGTTCATGGCCGCACGGTGGTCGATCATCACTCCTTTCGGGGTACCGGTGGAGCCGGAAGTGAAAATGATATAGGCCAGATCCGTGACATCCCCAGCCACTTCAGGCAACGGCGCAGCAGGCGTGTCCAGCATTCCGTCGTCGATGATCAGCACGGGCAGCGACGGCTCCAATTGCGTGAGACCCGGCTGCGTTACTTGTACCCGCACCTCGCCCACCGTCAGCAAAAGCTGGCGACGCTGTGGCGGTAGCACCGGATCCACTGGCAGATAGACCGCACCCAGTCGTAAAATGCCGTGTACGGCGGCAATCTGCTGCCAGCCTTTTTCCATCACCACCGCCACGCGGTCGCCATGCTGCACGCCCAGCGCTAACAGGGCGCGGGCCACATGATCCGCCGCCGTCGACAGTTGGCGATAGGTCAATTCACGGATAGGACTGATCAGCGCAGTTTCCTGTGGCGTCAGTGCTGCCTGACGCAGTAACCCATGGTGCAACAAGGCCGTAGGTGCAGGAGCCTGCGTGACCGGTGCACTAACGGTGGGCAGCGCCAGCACATCTTGAGTCTCATGCCAGAGCTGTGGTCGCTGGGCTAGGGCGTGCAGGAGTTGGCAATAACACTGGAACATCTGATCCATTAGCGCCGGTTCAAACAATTGTTCCACCACGTCCCAATTAAAGTGCAATTCCCCGTTACGCTCCATTACCTGATGATCGAGCCACACCTGCGGTGTCTGTGAAATACTGTACAGATCATCCTGCGGTTGGTTGAACAGCGTATCATCCGTTTCCCAGCTCGCCTCATATTGATTGAGCAAGCTGGTGAACACGATAGGAATCACCGATTTCGCCGGATCGCGGTGAGTTTGTACCAGCAGTCGAGAGACCTGGATACCGCCAAACAAGCGGTTATCCAAATCGCGCCACAGTTGAGAGTGGATCACGTTTGCCCGCGCCTGCAAGGTTTCTCCCTGCGACATATCAATCTCCAGCAACGTCAGTGCAGTAAAATCGCCAATTAAGTGATTGATATCTGCGTGCAACGGCAGACGATTAAACAGCGTCAGGTTAAGGCTAAAGTGCGGCGAGGAACTAAAGCGCGCCAACACCTGAGCAAACCCCGTGAGCAGCAGTGTAGTAGGCGTGATACTCATCTGACCCGCCTGCGTTTTCAAGCGCTGCCAGATAGCACGAGATAGACAATAGCTACGGCGCACGAATGTGGGGTTTTCCAGCTTCGTGGGGTCGGTACGCAGCGGCAATCGTGGCCCCGGCGGCAGAGTTTCGATGCGGGCGCGCCAGTAGTCACGTGCCCGTTCAAACTGCGGCGTTTTCTCGTAGGATTTTAAGGTCAGCACATAGTCGCGGAAACTGTACGTCAATGTAGGCAATGCCGCCTGCGGATGGCGGTAGTGATAAGCTAGTTCCCGAATGAACAACTCCAGACTCCATGCATCGGCTATCAGCAGGTCGATAGATACATGTAGCCGGGCTTTTTGCTGCGGATCAACCACGACCTCCATCTGAAACAGAGGCCAGCGACTACAATCAATCATCTGATGTGAGAGGGTGTCACGCAGCTCACGGCAACGCTGTTGAAACGCATCCTCGCACTGGGTGGTATAGAAGGCAACGTGGTATTCCGGCACGTTTGGCAATATCTGCTGCATACCGTCATCGTTGACAATTGCACGCAACATGCTGTGCCGCGCAATCACCGCATTGAGCGCGCGGTTGAACGCTGTTTCATCTAGCCCCTGTAGTTCATATTCCACATAGATATGGGTGGAAATATTGCCCAATCCCAAGGATTTTCGCCGCCCAACCCAATAGGCCTGTTGCACGTCAGTCAGCGGAAAAGGTAGGTGCTGCTGGTCAGGGGCAAAGACCGTATCAGGCAATGCTGAAACCGCTGTCTCACTGCCGCCTTGTTCGAGCAGATAGCAACTTAATCCCTCGATGGTGGGATCGGCAAAGAATGCGCTTAGCGTACAGGTGATGCCGTAACGTTGCTGAATATCATATAAAATGGTTGACGCTAACAGCGAATGCCCACCCAGTTCGAAGAAGCTGGCGTGGTGATCATCAATGCTGACACCAAGCGTGCGTTCCCATATCTCCGTCACTACTGCAATAATATCGGATTTTGTTGCGCGGGATAAGAGATTATTCGACGATTCGTGGGAGAACGTGGCAGGCCGTACGGCCTCGACCCAATAGCGCTGCGGTGTAAAAACGGTCCCCGGCAGGGCGATGCGTTGACTGCCCAACATACGCTCCGCCGCATCCACCCAGCGCCAATCTAGGCTGACGCCAGCCAACCATAACTGCCCTAACGCCTCTAGCGCGGTGCGATTGGCATCACTCGCCGCGTCGTCCAGCATCAAAGAGCAGACATCGGGCTGCAAGAGGGGATTCGTCGGCACATCATCAAACGGTTGGCCCGCATTCAACCTGTGCCATGCTTGCTCTAGTGTGCAGTCTCCTCGTAGTACGGCGGCAGCATAGCCACCATCACCGTCGCCGCATAGCACCACATTCAACGTTTCCCGTTCGTCAATCAACGCGATCAGCGCATACTGGCTGATAAACGTCCGTTGCGCAGGGGAGAGATCTTGCAGACAGGCTGGTTCGAGCGGAAAATGCTCGAGCAGTTGTCCCACCGCCTGTGACAACACCTCAGAGCACGCCAGCCAGTCACTAAGCGTCTCGAGTGCAACAACGAAACGGTGCCCCAATCTCCAGTAGATCGTGCAACCCGTGGTTGCCTCCACCATCGGTGCGTCGCGGAGTTGTCGGGCTAGCTGGGTGCAATTCTCTGCGATGACACACTTACGTACCGGGGCGGAGAAACGCCCGTGACGCAGGGTGTAAGCCACGTCCTGTAAGCGTATCTCTGGATGTGCGGCCAGTTTCGCCAGCAGGGCGTTTTGCATCTGTTCCAGGGCATTGTGGTTTTTTGCCGAGAGTACAACGACACAAGGCCCCATCTGCTGCGCCCTCGCCTGCGGCGTCGATAACGGCGCTTGTACCACCAGATGTGCGTTGGTGCCGCCCAATCCGAACGCACTCACACCAGCGGTGCGTGGCGTGGTGCCCTCCGGCCAAGGCGTTAAACGGGACACCACTTCAAACGGGCTGTCCTCCAACCCCAGTTGCGGATTAGCCCGTTGAAAATTCAGCGTAGGGTAAAACACCCGGTTAGTAAGACTCAGCACCGTTTTTATGAGACTGGTGATGCCAGATGCCATTTCTACGTGACCCACGTTAGGTTTCACAGCCCCCAGACGCCACGGTGTCGCATTCGGCGCTGGCGTCCCAAACACACGTTTGATGGCCGCGAATTCGATAGCGTCACCCAACGGCGTGCCGCTGCCATGCAGTTCTAGATACTGAATTTGCTGCGGCGTCACCTCCGCCAAGCTATGCGCCTCAATCATCACAGCTTCCTGACCATCAACACCCGGCACGGTATAACCACTGCGCGCACCGCCATCATTGTTGATGGCGCTTCCCTTGATGACGGCAAGGATGTTATCCCCTTGCACCTGCGCGTCTGTAGCCCGTTTGAGCAGCACCATGCCCAAACCACTGCTGTAGACCGTACCGCTCGCCTGCGCATCAAAAGTATGAATCAGGCCATCCTCTGCTTGCAGCCCATCACCGTGCGATTCATAGCTGCGCTGCTCCTCCATGCGAAACGTGACGCCACCCGCTAGCGCCATATCGCACTGACCGCTCAGCAGCCCTTCGCAGGCCAGATGCACTGCCACCAGCGAGGTGGCACAACTGGCCTGAACCGTCACGCAAGGGCCGGTAATATTCAGGCGGTAAGCCAGTTGGGACGTCAAATGATCTTTGTCATTGCCGACCATGATTTGGAGACCACCGAGTTGTGCAAGCTTGTCTGGGTTGTTCATCAGGTGAGTAAGCAAATAGAAGCTGGTACTCACGCCCGCATATAGGCCGACGCGCGCATCGTGCTGCTTCGGGTTGTAACCGCTTTGTTCAAACATCTCCCAAGCACAGGTCAGAAATACGCGCTGCTGTGGATCCATGATTTCTGCTTCTGCACGGCTGTAGCCAAAAAAGTTGGCATCGAACTCCGCCATGTGCTCATAGACGTTGTTCAGCGTAATGTGATTGTGGCCGTTGCTCGGGGTCACTTTGGGGTCCAAAATGTTGCATCCGGTGCGAAGCACCGTTTCGAATGCCGCAACGCTGTGCACGCCGGGGTACCGGCAGTTCATGCCAACAATGGCAATATCGCTTTCACTGTAAGTCATTAGTTTTTCCTTAACGCTGACGCTGGTGACGACGTACAAGTCGTTGCTGGGCGCGGGATCGGGAAGCATCACGCTGCTGTGTTTGATTCACCGCCCGTGCATTGTCCTGCATAGCCTGCAAATAACCGGCAATTCTTTTCACGGTGGTTAAGCGAAATAGCTCAGCAATAGGTACCGTAACCTTAAAAATCTCCTCAATACGGCGATGCAACAGCACGATCTGGATTGAGCCGCCCCCCGCTTCAAAAAAGTTGTCATTCAGTCCGATCTGTTCTCGTTGTAGTACCTCGCACCAGAGAGCGGCCACCTGCTGTTCATAGGGCGAGGCGTGCGCGAGGGCCCTCGACTTCTGTGATGTAGATTGCGACATACGTTGGATAACCTCTTGAACCATTGCCGCCTGATCAATTTTGCCGTTGCCTGTCATCGGCAGCACCTTGAGAAGAAAGAAATGTTGGGGCAGCAGGTAATACGGCAACTGCACGGCTAACTGAGCACGAACACGCGCTAACAGGGCGTCAGTATCGTCAGGATGCAGGTTTTCTGCGGCAGTGATAAAGGCATACAGCTGTCCCTGGTGGCACACCACGGCGGCACTCCCTACGCTGTCGAGCTGTTCAAGGTGGCTTTTGACTTCCCCCAGTTCGATACGGTAACCATTCACCTTCACTTGGGTATCGTTGCGCCCCAAAAAGGCGACTTGCCCGTCAGCAAAGTAGCGCCCGCGATCCCCAGTGCGGTAAATTCGCTCACCACTCGCTTCGCGCCAGACAAAGCTCGCCGCCGTTTTCTCTGCGTCGTTCAGGTAGCCTTGTGCCAGCCCCATCCCGCCAATGCAAATCTCTCCTTCCACCCCGACCGGACATTCCTCCAGTTGCGCATTTAGCACGTATACTGGCTGGTTGCGCAGGCCCCGACCGTAGGGAATACTGGTCCACGTCGATTCCACCTCACCTATCGGGTAGTAGACCGACCAGATGGCGCACTCGGTCGCTCCACCCAGACTGATGATGTCCATCGTTTCATTGAGCCGCTCGCGCATCTGCTCCGGTAACGTTAGCGGGATCCAGTCGCCGCTCAACAGTGCCAGACGCAACGTCGGATAACTCATCCGATCGCCGCTGTGGTATTCGCACAGCATCTGCATCAGTGCGGGCACTGCATTCCAGACGCTTACATGACCGTGTGCCATAACTGTCTGCCAATGACGCGGATCTTTTTCCCGTCCTGCTTCCGGCAGTACCAGCGCTGCACCCACCATAAAAGGCGCAAAGGCATCGTAAACCGACAGGTCAAAGCTCAATGATGACAGCCCGAACACCCTATCCTGCGCATTGAGGCCAAAGCGTTCGTTGATGTCTTCCAGCGTGTTCATGGCCGCACGGTGGTCGATCATCACTCCTTTCGGGGTACCGGTGGAGCCGGAAGTGAAAATGATATAGGCCAGATCCGTGACATCCCCAGCCACTTCAGGCAACGGCGCAGCAGGCGTGTCCAGCATTCCGTCGTCGATGATCAGCACGGGCAGCGACGGCTCCAATTGCGTGAGACCCGGCTGCGTTACTTGTACCCGCACCTCGCCCACCGTCAGCAAAAGCTGGCGACGCTGTGGCGGTAGCACCGGATCCACTGGCAGATAGACCGCACCCAGTCGTAAAATGCCGTGTACGGCGGCAATCTGCTGCCAGCCTTTTTCCATCACCACCGCCACGCGGTCGCCATGCTGCACGCCCAGCGCTAACAGGGCGCGGGCCACATGATCCGCCGCCGTCGACAGTTGGCGATAGGTCAATTCACGGATAGGACTGATCAGCGCAGTTTCCTGTGGCGTCAGTGCTGCCTGACGCAGTAACCCATGGTGCAACAAGGCCGTAGGTGCAGGAGCCTGCGTGACCGGTGCACTAACGGTGGGCAGCGCCAGAGAACTATTTACCCCCCACCAACTTTGCGGCATGGCAACCAGCGCCTGCAGCGCATGACAATAAGCACCAAACATCTGATCCAGCAGCGTGGTATCAAACAGTTGCTCGACCGCGTCCCAGTTGAAATGCAACTCCCCAGCCAACTCGATCACCTGGTGATCGAGCCACACCTGCGGTGTTTGGGTAATATTGGCGTCCGGACACAGAGTAAAACGGGTTGTGTCCCGAGGGTCTTGCGCAGTCGTCTCCCCGTCGATATCCAACATACTAGTGAATACCACCGGCATCGGCGCATGGAAACGACCGCTATGGATCAGCGCCTCGCTGGCGCGGATCCCACTGAAACGACGATGTTCGAGATCTTCCCACAGTTGCACCTGAATACGCTGAGCGTTGTGGGCATAAGAGTGCTGGCTGTCGTAACAAACATTCAGCAAGCTGACAGCGGTAAAATCACCAATAACTGCCTCTGCGTTGGGGTAACCCTGCGGGCGGTTGAACAACGTCAGATTGAGCGTAAACGTCGGGCTAAGGCTCCAACGTGCCAGCACTTGGCTAAAGACTGTCAACAACAATGCCGTCTTGGTGATACGTGTGCGTTGGGCCAGCGCGCTCAGCACTCCCCAGTTGTGGGCTGACAGCCGATGACGGCGACGTACGAACCTGATCGCAGACAGTTGCGCCAAATCGCCCTGTACGGGCAGCGTTGGTG